>Ga0268298_10000387_pt1 | contig 56872 bp, 34 predicted proteins | sample WWTPWeurt_MetaG_FD_194462 | JGI IMG/M metagenome (GOLD analysis project Ga0268298, IMG submission 194462) | Activated sludge microbial communities from WWTP in Nijmegen, Gelderland, Netherland - WWTP Weurt | ecosystem: Engineered > WWTP > Aerobic digester > Activated sludge | place... | reverse complement strand
GGGGGGGTTGTGGGGGGGTTTTTTGGGGGGTTGGGTGGGATTTTTTGGTTGGCGGAATGGTTGGGCCTGGCGTAGAACGGGGGAATGATGCGGACTTGGATTGGTTTGGTTGGTTTGTGCCTGGTTGCGTTTTGGGCGCGTTTGGCTTGTGCGGAGGGGGTTTGGGTTTGGGGGGTTTCTCGGGGGTGTGAGGTGGATGTGGGTTTGACGGAAGGGGTGCGGGTGCGGTTGGCGGGGAAAGGGTTCCCGACGACGTCGCTTGGGGCGGTGCGGGGGGTGGGGTCGCCGGTGGAGGCGGCTTTGCGCTCCTTAGCCGGAATCCAAACCGGTCCGACAGCCCCCAAAACCGACCGGAACGCCATGGCTGCGTTCTTCGCCTCCCAGCACCAGCAGCCGATTCTTCACAAACGGGTCCAGCAGGTCGCGCACCTGCAAAAGCGTCTCGCCATCGCCGACCAAATCCGCCAGCGCCTGCCGTCGCCGACCCAGCACCTGTCCCCCCGCGTCCTGACCAGGCGCACAAACACCCGCCGCAGCCGCACCTGACTCGGGCTCGGCGTCGGCACCGGCGAACGCGACGCAGCAGGCTGGGCCACCGGCGACGCCATGGTCGCCAGGCTCCACCTCGTACACCACGCGCCCCGCGCCACCGCCTTCTGAGCGGCCTTCCGCTTCTTGGCGTTCCCCTCGCTCCGGCAGCTCCGTCATGACCGCACTTTCCAAGGTGGCTCAGGTCTACAACCAACACATACCGCAACCAACCAACCTATCAAACCTGAATTCCGTCCTTGGTCTCCGCAAAACCATCCCGAAAGGGGAAAGGTGCTTCCCCGCAGCGGAAGGGTGCCTCACCGCAGCGGAAGGGTGCCTCACCGCAGCGGAAGGATGCCTCCCCGCAGCGGAAGGATGCCTCACCGCAGCGGAAGGATGCCTCACCGCAGCGGAAGGATGCCTCACCGCAGCGGAAGGATGCCTCCCCGCAGCGGAAGGGTGCCTCACCGCAGCGGAAGGATGCCTCCCCGCAGCGGAAAGGTGCTTCCCCGCATGGGAACAGGGCATCCCCGCATGGGAACAGGGCATCCCCGCATGGGAACAGGGCATCCCGCAGTTGAAAGTGGTGAACCCGCTGTTCGCAGGGGTCAATGCGAACCTGGGAAAGGTGAACCTCGACGGGCGACTGGACAGGGGACGAGCGGGCTTGGGGAGTCAGGGTTGGTTGGGGGGCGGCAGGGCTTTGTCCGAGGCGGGACCGGCGAGCAAGCGGTGGCCGGTGATGAGGCGTGCGCCTCGCTTGTACGTGAAGTATTGGTACGCCCAGTTGAAGAGGACGGCAAACCGGTTGCGGAACGTGATGAGGAACACAATGTGGACCCACAACCACAGCGCCCAGGCGAAAAAGCCGCTCAGGTGGAAGCGACCGATTTGTGCGACGGCGGCAGCTCTCCCGATGGTGGCCATGCTGCCTTTGTCGAAATAGGAAAACGGCGCGCGGGGGTGGTGTTCGAGTTCCGCGACGATGTTTTGCGCGACGTGGCGGCCTTGCTGCATGGCAACGGGGCTTGTGCCGGACAAGGGTTTGCCGTGAGCGTCGAGGCACGCGGTCATGTCGCCGATGGCGAAAACCTCGGGGTGGTTGCCGACCGAGAGATCGGGGTTTACGGACACCCGGCCTGAGCGATCGGAGGGCGCGCCAAGCATGCCGGCCAAAGGCGACGCGCGGACGCCTGCGGCCCACAGCACGGTCGCCGAGAGGAACTTGCGGTGGTGGGCTTCGACGCCGGTTTCGTCGATGCGGGTGACGCGGACGTTGGTCAGCACTTCGACGCCCAGGCGGTTCAAATCGCGGACGGCGCGCTCGGACAGGGCTTCGGGAAACGACCCCAAGATACGGGAACCGCCCTCGAGGAGCAGGACGCGCGTGTGGGCAGGCTGGATGGTGCGAAAGTCGCGCGCGAGGACGTAGTGGGCCAGCTCGCCCAAGGCCCCGGCCAGCTCGACGCCCGTGGGACCGCCGCCAACGACGACGAACGTGAGCAGGCGCTTGCGCTCCTCGGGGTCTTTTTCGCGCTCGGCGGTTTCAAACGCCAAAAGAACGCGCCGCCGGATTTCCACCGCATCGTCCAGGTCCTTGAGCCCGACGGCATACCGGGCCCAGTCGTCATGCCCAAAGTAATGGTTTTGCGCGCCCGCTGCGACGATCAGGTAGTCGTACGAAAGCACGTCTTCCGAAAGGACCACGCGGCGTGCCGACAAGTCGAGGCCCGTGACCTCGGACAAAAGCACGGTCACGTTGCGCTGAAACCGAAGGATGGAACGGATGGGCGCGGCGATGTCGGCGGGGGACAGGCCCGCCATGGCGACCTGATACAGAAGCGGCTGAAACACATGGTGATTCAGCCTGTCTACCAACGTGATGCGGACGGGCGCGTTTTCGAGCGCCTGGGCCGTCGCAAGCCCGCCAAAACCGCCGCCGATGATGACGACGTGCGGGACGCGATCGGTCACCACTGGGTCCAAGGTCGCCATTGATCGTCCTGCGTGGCGTAAAAGAAGCGCTGGTTGTCTTTGGTCAGCACGAGCAGGTCTTTGCCCACGGGCCACAGCCTGTGAATGTTGGCGTCGCGGTCGATGTATCGCTGCGGGCCGGACGCGAACACGCGCCCGTTCAAGTCCAGGCCGTAATACGTGTCGCCGCGCATCGTGACCTGCTTCATCGCAAACGCGATCGGCTTGAGTTTGTTGTCCCAGCCGGTCTCTCGGTAGCGATAGATTTTGTCGCCGTCAAACAAATACATGAGACCTTGCGACGCCATCACTTTGGCCCCCACAAGAGGCTTTGGCCAAAGCTGGATGCTCTCCTCGCTGCCGACCTTGCCTTTGAGCAAACGGCCATCGGCCATGATCGCGTAGTACGTCCCTTGCGTGACCGCGATGTCCGCCACGGGCGACAGGTGTGCTTGCCGCCAGCCCTTGCCAGCGGCTTCGCACATTTGCAGTGCCTGTTTTCCGTCGGTGGCGAACAGGAAACCGGTCGCATCATCAATCGCGATGACGCTGCGTTCGCTGGTGGGGACCGGCAGGTATTTGGTGCCTTGGCGGAAGTACGCGCGGCCTTTTTTGTCCACCACCAACAGGGGGAACAGCTCCGACACGACTTTGCCTTTGGCCGGGCTGTCTTTGGTGACGGTCGCAATGAGACCCGTCAGCATTTCGATCGAATCGATCTCGCGAATCGGCAGCCGACCCCGCAACGCCATCGAACTGATGAATTCGCTGTGCCACACAAGCGCCTGCTGTTTGTCGAATTTTTGCGCGAGCGCGTTGCCGAGCCCAATTCGGACGGCTTCGACCGCGTTCGGAGACTCGGACACCGCGTCGGGAGTCGTGTTTTTCGGGGCCGACACCGTTTGGCCCAAACCGCCCGTCAACAGGCCGTGCAAAAGCGACACCGACCGCGCGACACCAGGCGCATCCGTCGCTTTTTCCGCGAACGTGACGATGCCGAGCAGCCTCCCGTTCATCGACAGAAGCGGGCCGCCCGTGTGGTCGAGCGTCAACGGAGGATCGGTTTCGATCGCGCCCGGACGCACCGCCATCACCGAGCCCGTCATCATCGCCAGCGTCTGCCTCCCCCGCGTCTTGAGACCGATCACATCCACGCCAACCGTCGTCGAGGCCTTCATGTCGTACAAATCGAGCGACTTGTACGGCTGCTTCGCCGGTGGTTCGGGCAGTTGCAACAAAAGCAGGTGATTCTCGCTGTCGCTGCGCACCACTTGAACCGGCAGTGCTTTGGCCTGATTTGCACGCAGGAACAAAAGCGGGTCCTCGTCGCCCGCAAACGACGGGTCGTACAAAAACGCCGACACCTTGCCGCCTTCCACGCCCGCGAGGAGCCGCGAATCCGTGACCACGGCACCGTTTGGATGCACCACGACGCCGAGCGCCGTGTTGAAGCGGTTTCCATCGACCGCAGTCAGAAAAACCACCGCCGGGGCCGTCTTCTGATACATGTCCGCCTTGTTCAGAACCGGACTTTTCGGAGGCAGCCCAAGCGGCTTCGGGCCCGCCGGCGGCTTGGTTTGGGCCCTCGGGGCCGTTTTCGCTGCCGTTTTGGGTTTTTGTGTGCCCTGTGCCGGTTGTCCAGCCTGAGCCGGTTGCGCCGGTTGCGCGGCGGGCTTCACCGGTGCCGTTTCCGCTTTTGCGGGTTGCGCAAAAGACACGTTCTCGATTCCCAGGCCGCTTATCGCCGCACAAACGGAAAGGACCGAAACAAACCGCCTCGCTCGACGACCGGCAAGGCCCAAGAACACACCGCTAGACAAAGCTCACCTCCTCAAAACAAAGCGAGACGCACGACAAAAGGCGTTTCGGCATGACCGAACTGTATCGCAAACCCACGCCCACAAAACCCAGTTTCTTCGCCCAAACCCCCCGGAAGGCTCGGAAGCCCCCCAAGCCCAGCCGACACGCCCTGCCTTCTCAGCGCCGCCCAACGCCGATCATCGGTGGGAAATCACCCCGAACGATTTATTGGCCCTGCACGAGTCTTCGCAGGCCGTCTCGGAACTTGCAAAAACTGGGGGATTTGTTGTCGTCGATGTTCATGTACGGACCCATCGCTTCTGCCCATTCATGCTTCTTCCTTCCAGAAAGAGGCCACGGATTTTCCAAAAGCGACTTGTTTTCGTCCTCTGAGCAAATCGCTTTTGCCAACATCTCCCATGTCCCGCACACAGAGTCCTGTTTATATTTTGATACAATTGCGTGCTTTGCATTGGGATATGCAGCAAAGAGGGCATTCTTGTCTCCAAAATACCAAGCTTCAACTTCTTCAATCGCAAGACGAAACAACGTCTCTGGGGCCGAGCAGAGTGATTTGTGGAGTTTGCGCAATTCTCCGAGAAAAGCACGGCAGTCTCTGTTGTCCGTATCGACCAAGACCACTACTGCGTCTATTCCTCGCGTTTTCGCATATCCCATTAACAAACGCGGCAATTGATCGAGCAAAATACGCTTCGAGGCGTCCGTTTTTGCTGTCAGTCCCTTTGGCAACCGTCCAACGCCCTTGTATTCGTGTATTCGCCATGTGTGTTTTTTTTCATGGGAGCCGATGATTTTTGGCAACAGAATCGAAACCAGTTTTGATGCTGAACTGTCCTCGACCAAGAACTCGATATGCATCGATGCACCCTAGTTTTCGTCCAGATAATTGCTGTACCACAACGCGCCAAGGGACATCCCCTCTGCGACCAAGTTCGTGACGATCTCGACATCTGATGCACGGGTGATTCGCGAAAAACCAGACGATTCCTTTTCCAGTAGCCACACTTCACGTGGCGAAAGGGCATCCACAAAATAGGGCTGGTGTGTTGTAACAAACATCTGTGGCGCATTCGATCCTTTTGTCGAATGGCTGCGAAGTTCCTCAGCCAAAGCACCAAGCAAACGATGATAAAGACCGTTCTCTGGTTCCTCGATGCAAACAAACGGAGGCGGCTCGGGCTCTTCCATCAAAAGAAGATATGCAAACATCTTGAGCGTTCCGTCAGACATTTGCCCCGAATAGAACGGGTCTTCGAAAGCACTGTCGTTGAATTTCAGAACGACGCGCTTGTCAATCGTGACTTCGGTTTTTATGCTTTTCACTCCGGGGATTTTCCGGGCAATTTTGTTCAGAACCGATTGGAACTTGTTGTTGTGTTCTCGTTCCATGTACTGAACGACATTGCCAATGTTGTCCCCATGAATGTTCAAGTGTCGCTGTGGGCCTGCTGCGGGAATGGACCGCGCGGCGTCTGGGTGAAAATAGGACAGATACCATCCCTTCAAAAAATCACGGAAGCGTCGAATCCGTGGATGCTCTCGAAGCGTTCCCAAGGTTGCGATTCCAAGCTGCCGAAGGTCAGTCAGTTCAACATCCTCTTTGCTGGAATCTTCTGCCGTTTCTTTTTTGGCCTTATCGGGCTCAACGGCCTCTTCGCCAGACCAGACTTTTCCTTTTCCATGGTCCAACTTCAAAAACGGAAATGGGCGACCATGTTTTTGGCCTTTTCTGCGTTGTTTTAGCGCTTCAGATTGCACAAATGGGCGCCCCATTTCATCTAGATTGATTGTAAGTTCATATGTAATCGGTCTTTGATCTTCCGTTTCTCTGTAGTAAATCTCAAATCGAATTGGGTCTTGTATTCCAGCGGAACGTATGCGATCGAAACCACCACGCTGTTTTTCATCACAGGCTCTTTCGACATCCATCGTTAGACAGTCAGAAACAAACCCAAATGCATCAAACAGCGTGCTTTTTCCAGAACCATTTTTTCCGATGACCACTGTAAAGGTCGAAAGCGGCTCTTTTTTTTGTTCCGTAGACAAGCGACCTAGGGTGATATCGCGCAATGCGCGATAATTCTGAACACGGAAACCTTCCATACGTGCCATCTGGTTTTCCTCTGTATTTTTCGAAAAGAACGGTTTTACAGCACAATGGCCCATTTTCGCGCTTGCGTTGGATATGACGCGGACAGGCCGTTCGTCGTAAAAAGCGCGGAAACTCTAGCCAGTTTGTCGGTTTGGGTGCGAGGAAAAAAGACCAGGCTACTTCCAGACAGAAGCGGGAGAAGATCTCGTCGAGGACGGTTTGGTCGATGTGGTTGCCGGTCACTTCGCCCACCCCCCCAGGCCCGCCTTTCAACCCGCCTTTCAAAAGGTCATCGCTTGCTTGACGGCGGCCCGGTCTCCCACATACGCTCCGCGCTTACTGCGACGGAGAAAACCATGTCCCACGAACTCATTTGCAACTTTATCGGCGGTGCCTATCGCCCTTCAGCCCCCGGCCATGTCACCCAAAACGCAAACCCTGCGACCGGTGAAGTCCTGGGCCAGGTCGCCGCTTCGTCTTTGGAAGAAGTCGAAGCCGCCGTTTCCGCAGCCCACGCAGCTTTTCCCGCGTGGCGCGCCCTCCCTTCTCCCAAACGAGGCGACATTCTGCTTCGCGCCGCCGACCTACTGCGCCGTCGAAAAGACGAATTCGCCCGCGCGCTCACCCTCGAAGAAGGCAAGTCCCTTGCCGATGCAGGCGGTGAAGTCCATCGCGCCGCCAACTGCCTCGAATTTGCCGCAGCAGAAGGCCGCCGCATGCACGGCCAAGTCATCCCCTCTGAACTCCCGAACAACTTGATCTACACCCGGCGCATTCCCCTGGGCGTCGTCGCTCTCGTCACCCCGTGGAATTTTCCCGTCGCCATTCCCATTTGGAAAGCTGCCGCCGCCCTCATCTGCGGCAACACCTGCGTCCTCAAACCCGCCTCTGCAACTCCGTGGTGCGCCCACCTCATCACCGATTTGTTCGCCGAGGCCGGCCTCCCACCTGGCGTGTGGAACGCGATCTATGGTTCTGGCGGCAAAATCGGCGACGCGCTGACCCAGCATCCCCTCGTCGAGGCCATCAGCTTCACCGGCAGCAACGAAATCGGCCAACGCCTGTACGCCATGGGTGCCGCCAAAAAGAAAAAAGTCCAGTGCGAGATGGGCGGCAAGAACGCCATTCTCGTTTTGGACGACGCCGACCTGGACCTCGCCGCCGCCGCCACCGTCCAGGGCGCATTCTATTCCAGCGGCCAACGCTGTACGGCCACCTCCCGCGCCGTCGTCATGAAAAGCGTCGCTCCCCGCTTCATCGAATCCGTCCTCGAAAAAACCCGCGCCCTCCAGGTCGGCAACGGCCTTGTGCCCGGCGTTCAAGTCGGCCCCGTCGTCGATGAAAAACAGCTAGCCACCGTCTTGCGCTACCTCGAGATCGGCAAAAAGGAAGCCACCTTGTGTTGTGGCGGCGAGCGGCTCCTAGACGGCCCCTTCGCCCAAGGCTTCTTCGTCGCCCCCACCGTCTTCACGAACGTCAGGCCCCACCATGTCCTTGCCCAAGAGGAAATTTTCGGCCCCGTTCTGTCCATCATCGAAGTCGAGGACGAGGCCCAGGCCATCGCCGTCTCGAACGATTCCCGATACGGCCTGTCTTCGTCCGTCTACACCCGCGACGTGGGCCGCGTCTTCCGTTACATCGACCAAGTACAAACCGGCATTCTCCATGTCAATTCCGCGACCGTCGGCGGCGAGGCCCAAGTCCCGTTTGGCGGACTCAAAGACACCGGCGTCGGGGGCCGCGAGCAGGGCACCACCCTCCTCGAATTTTTCACCGAGTGGCAGAGCATCTACGTGGACTACACCGGCACCCGCCGCACCGCCTCCTTCTATTAATTCCCATCCAGAAACTACTGCGGTGGGGGCTGGCTGGTTTCTGGACGGGAACCCCTGGGAAAGGACTCCTGTTTATGGAGAATCGTGCTGTTGTTTTGTTGTCGGGGGGGCTCGACTCTGCCACCGTGTTGGCCCTGTGCAAACGCAAAGGATACAGGCTTCACACCCTGTCCTTTCGATATGGCCAGCGTCACCACGCCGAGCTGTTGGCCGCCCAAGCCCTCGCCGACGTCTACCAGGTCGAACGCCACGTCATCGTGGACATCGACCTCCGTTTGTTCGGGGGCTCTGCCCTGACCACAGAAACCCCCATTCCCAAACACCGTTCCCCTTCCGAGATCGGTTCCGGCATTCCCAATACCTACGTTCCCGCGCGCAACACCATTTTTCTGTCCTACGCCCTGGCCTATGCCGAGGTTCTGCCTGCCTCACACATTTTCTTGGGCATCAACGCCCTCGACTACAGCGGTTATCCCGATTGCCGCCCCGCTTACCTTGCTGCGTTTCAGAAACTCGCCCGCCTCGCCACCCGCGCCGGTGTGTCCGGCATTCCCATCCGCCTCCACGCTCCCCTTCTTCACAAGAGCAAAGCCCAGATCATCGCCCTCGGCCTTCGGTTGAGAGTCGATTATTCCCTCACCCGCTCCTGCTACGACCTTGCCCCCGATGGCACCTCCTGCGGAGCCTGTGACGCCTGCCTCCTCCGCCTCGCCGGCTTCCAAAAAAACGGTATGACCGACCCTGCCCCTTACAACCCCTCCCCCTATAACACCCTCCCCCTTCAACACTCCCCCAACACCTTCTGATCATTTCTGAGCCGCAATCGGGAAGGGGGTTCGGAAGGGGGTTCGGAAGGGGGTTCGGAAGGGGGTTCGGCACGCGGTTTGATCATGTCGAGTTCCCTCACGATTGCTGGCAGTGAGTGCAACCCCTCTCGGCCCGTTCCGGTGTTCCTGATCAACGGAACGGCGGATCAGCTCGTTCGCTATTCGATTCCGAACCTGGCGGGCATGACCGTTCCCTCGAGTTTCCAGCTTTTTGCGGGGCGCAATGGCTGCAACGGAAATCCCACGACTACCTTCCAAAAGGGGAAGGCGAGTTGTCAGACGTATGGGAATTGTGCGGGCGGCGCGGAAACGACACTCTGCACGGTGGAGGACATGTTCAACGCATCGGTGTTCTCGTTTCGGAAGCGGTTTGCCACGCCTTGCTGAACGTACCACGAACTGCCCCCAAAGTGAACGAGAGACCCGTTTTCTTTCGTCCGTCCGCGCTCTGCGGAAGATGTAGGAGGTTCCCCCTGAGCACCCCCAACGGAAGATGCGGGAGGGCTCGGGCGACTTTTGGCGGCGGGCAGAGGAGCAGGTGTCGCGCCATTTTCAGACGCTGGTTTCTAGGAAGGCGATGTGAATTTGGACGGTTTGACAGCATGTCGGGCCATATCGGCCATATAGGCCCTGTCCGCTCCAGCACTCGCTTGGTTGCGAAACGCGCTCCACAACTCCCCCGAAGATGGAAAAACGCGTCGAATCCCAGACAACCGGGATTTTTCTTCGGGGGGTTTGCGTTACCGGAATGTCAGAGAGTAGTCAGAAAAACCAGAGTAGTCAGAAAAGTCAGAGAGGACAAAGATGAAGAACTTGCACAGTACGAAAAGGGGTCTTTCGGTAGGGCTTGCGGTGGGGGGCCTTGTTTGTTGTTTGGGAACAGAGCCGACGGGATGGGCAGGACCTGTGGGAACGGGGCCTGTGGACAAATTGCCGGATGCGAAACAGGCGCTCTTCCGGTTGCCCAAGGAAGCAAAACTGCTGCGCGCGGACCTCGACCTATCGCTGAAACCGGGGGAGGAAAAGTTTTCAGGACAAGTTGCGCTGCATGTTCAGGTCGAAAAGCCGACCAACGTGATCACCCTGCATGCCAGTCCTGATCTGACACTTTCGACTGTGCGGGTGAAAACCGCGACAGGGGAAGTGACGCCGACTTGGAAAACGGTCGCAGAGGGTGTGGTCCAACTTGCGGTGCCAAAGCCCCTTTCGGTGGGTGCTGCGACGGTGCAGATTGGGTACACAGGCAAACTCCCGCTCGCGGAAAACAAGGGTCTGTTTCGGCAAAAGGACGGCGCAGATTTCTACATCTATAGTCACTTCGAGCCCACGGACGCGCGGCGGGCGTTTCCGTGTTTCGATGAACCCACGTTCAAGGTGCCGTGGCGCGTGACGCTGCATGTGCCCAAGGAGTTCATGGCTCTGTCGAATGCGCCGCTGGAAAGCGAGCAACCAGAAGCGCAGGGACAGAAGCGCGTGACATTCAAAGAGACACCCCCTTTGCCATCCTACCTTTTGGCGTTTGCGGTTGGTCCGTTCGGGGTGTTCGACGCCGGAAAAGCCGGAAAAAAGGGGACTCCTATTCGCATCATTACGCTGCGTGGCCACGAGGCAGAAGGCGACTATGCGGCCAAGGCGACGGTGCGACTCCTATCGCTTTTGGAGGACTACTTTGGCATTCCGTATCCGTATGAAAAGCTCGACCAGATTGCGGTGCCGGGACAACAGGGGGCGATGGAAAATCCGGGCCTCATCACGTATGGCCAACCCTTCATCCAAATCCGAAAAACGGAAGAAACGGTGCGGGCGCGACGCATGTTCTCGTCGATTGCAGCGCACGAACTGGGGCATCAGTGGACCGGGAATTTGGTGACGCTGGCGTTTTGGGATGACGTGTGGCTGAACGAATCGCTGGCGACGTTTCTGGATTCCAAAATCCTTGGGCGGTTTCATCCGGAATGGCGCGAAGACCAAAGCCGTGTCCAAAGACGACAAGGAGCGATGGGCGCGGACAGTTTGGCGACGGCGCGCAAAATCCGGCAGCCCATCGAGACGCAGCACGACATCGTGAATGCGTTTGATGGGATCACGTATTCCAAAGGTGCGGCGGTGCTCGAGATGTTTGAACAATGGCTGGGAGAGGACGTGTTTGCGCGGGGTCTGTCTCGGTATTTGCGAGAAAAGGCGCACCAAAACGGAACGACGGCGGACCTTGTGGGCGCGTGGAAAAAGGAGATCGCAGCGACGGCGAAAGTGTCAGGGGAAAGCGGTGCCGCAGACAAAGCGAACCAGTTTGAACAGGCGTTTTCGAGCTTTTTGGACCAGCCTGGTTTCCCCGTCGTCACGGCGTCCCTTTCTTGCGAAAAAGCGGGGGCGCAGCTTCGGCTATCGCAAAAACGGTATGTCCCGCTCGGCACAAAAGGGGAGAGCCCCGAAGTCTACCGGTTTCCAGTCTGTGTGCGGTATCCGGGGCAGGGTCAAAACCCGGTTTCTCACTGCGACTTGCTGACGGAAAAGGAGACAACTTGGTCTTTGCCGAACGCGGCCTGTCCCGAGTATGTGGTGGTCAATGCAGATGCGGTTGGGTATTTCCGCGTGAACTACGCTCCCAAATTGGCAGAGGCCCTGCGGAAGGTCGGTTTTGGGAAAACAGGGGTCCTGCGAGAAACCGAGCGGATCGCGTTTTTGGGAGACCAAGCGGCGCTGTTTCGGACGGGCGAGGCGACGGCGATGCAGGTCCTGGGGCTGTCGCAAGTGGCGGCGCAAGATGAAAGCCGACATGTGGTCGCGCAGGCGGCGGGTCTGTGGGGAGGCATCGAACGGCTGCTGGAACCTTCGCAAATTCCAGCGTACCGACGCAAAATTCTGGCCACGTTTTTGCCCAGGTTTGCCAAGCTCGGTTTGGTGGGCGCGGCGCAAGACGATGACAACGTGAAAACGCTGCGAAGCGTGCTCGCGTATTGGGTCGGGGAAGAAGGGGCGGCCCCGCAAATCGTAAAACAGGCGACGGAGCTTTCGCAAAAATGGCTGAAAAACCCAGGCAGCGTGGATGCGGAAACGGCGCGGATGGTGTTGGGAATTGCAGCGAAGCACGGAGACGCAGCCCTGTTCGATGCGCTTCTGGCTGCGGCGAAAACGGAATCGGATCGGAATCAACGGGGGCGGCTGCTCAATGCGCTCGGGAGTTTTGAAAAACCCCCGCTCGCACAACGAGCTTTGGATCTGTTTCACCAAGGCGTATTTCCGATTCAGGAATCGAGAACGCTGCTGTGGGGGCCGCTCGGGAACAAAGAAACGCAGAAGATGCCCCTTGGCTATGTGAAAGCCCATTTCGAAGAGCTGGTCGCCAAACTCCCGAAAGAATCGGGCGCGTACCTGTCCGCGATGGGAGGCGTTGTGTGCAGCGAAAAAGATCGCACCGAGGTCGCCGAATTTTTTGCCGATCGCTCGACCAAGTACGCAGGCGGGCCGCGCATCCTTTCGCAAACACTCGAGCGAATCGACCAGTGCGTTGCGCAAAAGAAAGCGCACAGCAAAAGCCTGGCCGCCTTTCTAAAAACCCCCTAAAACCCACTCCGCCTCATCCGTTCAGCGTTTCAGCATTTTGACGACGGGTTTGAGTTTCACGTCGATCGGACCTGGGGCCGGAACGGGATCTCCTGACACGTATCGCGCTGTGACAGACAGCAAAATGTTGAGCGGCTTGCTCGGATCGCGCACCGCATCAATAAACACTTTGTGCCCCGGAGATCCGTCCGCAACAAACAGCGGATTGCCCGCATCGTTGATAGAACCTTTCTTGGGGAGCGGACCCACTGTTCCCAAATAGACTGCACTCGGGTCCGAAATACTCCGAATGCCGTTTGGGCCGATGTAGGCGTCGATTTTTGTGATATCGATATCGACACCGCTCGTCGCTGTGTAATACAAATTCACGTCTCGCATGTTATCGGCATTGGACTGTGCAAAACCTGTCGTAAATGCCGTATCTTTCGAGAAATCAACAACAAAAAGAATGAGTTGTTTGATGTCTCCCACACAGAGATTTGTGGATTGATCACAAAGCCCGGTCACTTGATAAGTCGAAGTTAATCCGAGCAACGCGGGAAGTGTGGAACACTGAATTCCAAACGTGTTGTCGCACGTTATTTTCATATTCATTCCCGGAGGAATTGTCAGATTGACCTTCATATCATAATGAAGGGTCTGCTCGGCCAGAGTGAGTTCCTCTTCTTTGACGGAACCGCATCCGAACGCGGAAAGGCCCAAAAGGACTCCCGCACAAGCGATGGTGGCAAAACGACGTATTCGGGAAGATAGGCTCTTGATTAGGTATGTTGTCATAAGACAAAACATACCATGATGCGAACCATCCGAAAACCGCATCTAAAAATGGCACAACGCGATATCGTGCAAAGGTGCGAAAGAAGCCGAAGAAACAGACCTCAAGAGCGGGCGAAAACGAACACATGGCACCGTCAAGCAAAAGCCTGTGCAGTTCGGACGCTCAAACCTGCAAAAAAAGGCTACAGCTCGGCTTGGATCTTGGGCGCGGTGACGCGGAGCATGTAGCGACCTTTTCCGCTGTTTCCCGTCGGCAAAAGCGCCAGCGCGACGAAATAGTCTTTTGACAAGACGCGGATGAGCAGATTCAAACGCTCGGTGCGGATGCCGATTTCCTCGACATTGCCGCCCTCGATCAGGTCGGCGGCCTTTTTGACCTGGGCGAGGATGAAGGAAAACTCCATGCCGATGGTTTGGATGTCCAATTTCTGCGCGTCTTTGGCAAAGCTATCGACGGCGATCCCGTCAAAGCCCATGAGCAAGCCAGCCACGGCACCATCAGTCTTCTCCACGAGGGTACGCAAGCTATCTCGGAACATATGTCCTTTTTACTGGTTTTTGTCTGTCTGGGTCAATCAGTTCCGCTTGCGGCCTCGCGGCAGTTACAACCTGTGTCCACGCGGCGTGCTAAGGTGCGCGCGCCAATAGCGGTTTTGTGATGTCGTCGCGTTCGTCTGTCCGATCTTCCGTCCCTTCTTCTGGCCCTTCTTCTGGCCCTTCTTCTGGCCCTTCTTCTGGCCCTTCTTCTGGCCCTTCTTCTTTGTTTTTGTTGTCAGTGAGTTCCGAGAAAAAGAAAACTGATTCGTCCTCGGAAAATGATCGCCAGACCGACACGCCCTTGGAGTCCGGGACGGCTTTGCACGAACAGGAACCGTACGATCCACTCACGGCGACAGCGTTGGCCCATACGTTGCCCGACGCATCCCGGTCGTCCTGCCCAAAACTCTCTCTTGGCCCCGATGCTGCGACGCCACCCGTGGTTGCCAAAGCCGGCACGAGTTCGTCCCTGGGGGAAATCGACTCGACGCCGCCCGCTGAAGTCGAAGGGTACGAAATCAGGCAACAGCTCGGGCGAGGCGCATTCGGCACCGTGTGGCTCGGGGTGCAAAAGAACACCGGCAAACAAGTGGCGATCAAGTTTTATGCGCATTCGGACGGCCTGGATTTGCATCTTTTGCGACGAGAAGTCGAGTCGCTGGCGTTTTTGTATACCGAACGCGACGTGGTGCAACTTTTGGCCGTTGGGTGGGAACACGATCCGCCGTTTTACGTCATGGAATACCTGCCGCACGGTTCTTTGGAAGATCGGCTGCGCAATGGACCGCTGCCAATTTCAGAGGCCGTTCACGTCGCCAAAGTGGTGGCTCGAGCACTCGGGAATGCGCACGGGCGCGGCATTTTGCATTGCGATCTGAAACCGGCCAACGTGCTGTTCGATGGCAATGGCAAGCCGCGGCTGTGCGACTTTGGCCAAGCGCGCCTTTCCACCGATCAAAAGCCGTCGCTGGGCACCTTTTTCTACATGGCCCCCGAGCAGGCGGATTTGTTGGCCGTCCCCGACGCCCGGTGGGATGTGTATGCCTTGGGTGCGATTCTGTACGCCATGCTCACGGGAGCGCCGCCGTACCGAGACGGACCCTTGGAGCCGCTGCTCCGTCGAGCCTCGACGCTGCCCGAGCGTTTGCGCGTATATCGGCAGTTTTTGCTGTGCAGCACGCCGCCTGATCCACGCCATCACCGTCGAGGAGTGGACCCGGCTCTGCGCCAAATCGTCACACGGTGTTTGGCGGCTGACCCGTCTGCGCGCTATCCCAATGTCCAGGCGGTCCTTTCGGCGATGGAACGCCGAGCACGAGTGCAGCAGCGACGACCTGTGTTTTTGCTCGGAGCGATCGGACCGGCTGTGTTGATTGTCGTGACCGCGCTCATGGCGACCAAAAGCGTGCGCGTGGCGATGAAGTCCTCGAATGAAGCCGTCACCCAACGAGCCCGCGAGGCCAGTGAATTTGCAGCCCGTTTCGTCGCAGAAACCGCAGGCCGCGAAATCGACCGACGCTGGAGCGTCCTTGAACAAGCCGCGCTCGATGCCACGCTCCGAGCCGAACTAAGAAATCTCTCTCAGACGGAAGCAAAAACCACTGTTGGCCTTCAACGATTCATCGAGGCGCAAAGCCAACAAAACCGGGATTTGGCCGCCGCAAGCTGGTTTGTGACGACGGCGGGCGGTGTCCAAGTCGCACGATTTCCTGTCAGCGACACCATCGGTCGAAGCTGGGCGTTTCGCGATTATTTCCACGGACTCGGCCACGATTTCCCGAGGGATACGCCACCGTCTCAAATTGCTCCGATCAAAAGACCACACCGTTCTTCTGTTTTCCTCAGCGGGGCGACCAAACACCGGCTGGTCGCGTTTTCCGTTCCGATTTGGAGCGATGTCCCGCCCAAGCGGGTGATCGGTGTGCTTGGAATGACCGTCGAGCTGGGCGGCTTTGGGGAACTTCGCCCCGGATCGGGCAACACCGAACGACAAATCGCCGTCTTGGTTGATGGGCGCGAGGACTGGACCGGACAAAAAGGCTTGATTTTGCAACATCCGCATTTGGCATCCTTGCGTGCATTGCAAAAGCCGTTGCCACATTTCCACTTAGATCAGGAACGTGTTCACACATTGACTAAATTGCGCGAACATCTGCGAGACCACAAGCCCTTACCGATCGAAAAGCTGTTTGTTTCGGATTATCGAGATCCAACCAGCGAACATTCGTCAGAAAAGTGGATTATGACGATGCGCCCGGTTTTGGCTCGAGGAAGTGACACAGGTTGGGTTGTCCTCGTACAAGAGCGATTGTCTGATATCACAGAACCGGTGTCCGCACTCGGACGAAACCTCATGCGAATTGGCATGGTGGGTTTGCTGATGATGACAGTCGTTTGGTTGCTTCTTTTTTGGCGAGTCAGCCGCACACTGTCAGGGCGTTCTACAAAAATATAACAGCATACAAATCAGCGACTCCGAGGCTTAATCATTTGAAAATAGCGTTTGACGTAAAACCGATATCCGGGTGGTACGCGCTGTTTTGACATGATCTCTTCGGAGACAGCGGTGTAATCTCCATACACTTTTCGATAAGACGCCGTTGCAAATCCCTTTTCCGCAGCTCCTTGAATGGTTTGCGAACGTGTCGGACCTGTGCCTTCTTTCCCATACACCCGTGTCAAATGCCGTTTGCTCTCGATTTGTGTCACGTCGCCCAAGAAATTCGGGTCGTGTTGCGTCCCCGGTTTGCTGTTGGAAGGCGATGAAGGATCGGCTTTTCCTGGGCCTTGCGGCGTGCCCTGTCCTTGCCCCTGTCCTTGCCCGCCATTCGACGTGGAACCGGGCATAAGAACGAGGGTCGATTGTCCATCTTGTCCGTCCCCGCCCAGCGTGAGTGTTTGTCCCCCTGATTCCCCGTTTGCGCGCTTTTTGAAATCCTCAAGATCCTTCTTTCCTTGTGCTGAAGGACCTTTGCCTAAACGCCTCAGAACTTGCTTGATTTGATCCAGGGTTACAATGGTCTGTTTTTGTCCCTGTTTCTGCTTTGCCAATTTTCGTACTTCATCTTGATAGCGAGAAATGTCTTTCGCAAGTTGCTCCATAGATTGGCGCTGTTCGGGAGTCATCTTTTCCAAGGATTTACGCATTCTTTCCGCTGCTTGCTGAAGATCGCGTTGCATTTCCTTCATCTGCTGCTGCGCTTGTTGCTTTTCTTGCAATTCGCGTTTTACCTGTTCAAGACGCTTCTGTTTTTGAGCAAGTTCTTCTTGCGCCTGTTTGTCCTTGGGATTCTTTTTGAGCTTTTCTTGCAGGGATCGAATTTCTTCTTCCAAACGAGATTTTTCACGTTGGAGTTTGCGGATTTCATCTTCAAATTTCTGCTGTTCACGTTCCATATCAGACATAAGTTTGCGGACTTCATCGTGATATTCTGGCGAACTATTTTCCAATCGTTCAAGTTGTCGTTCTTTTTGAAGCTGCTGTTCTTGCTGTTCTTGCTGTTCTTGCTGTTCGAGTTGTTCCAATTGCCGTTTTGTCTGTTTCAAACGGCGCTCGGTTTCTTCATCGTTTTGATTCGGATTATCCGCGAGTTTCTTTCGCAAACGCCTTTCTTCCTCTTGAAGTTCCTCGCGTTGCTTCTGAATGTCTTTGAGCTTCTTATCGCGCGCAGCTTGTTCTTCTTTTTGTCGCTCTGTCTCTTGTTTGATACGCTCTTGTTCTTTTTGAATTTCTTCGGCGAGCTTTTCTTCTTGTTTTTTCAATTCGGCGAGTTTTTGCTGCGCTTCCGTGTCATTCGGGTTTTTCTCTATTTGCTTTTCAAGCTTCTGTCTTTCCTCGCGCAACTCATTGCTTTTGCGGCTCAGTTCTTCGGCCTTGCTTTGGGCTTTCCATTCGTCTTGGGCTTTTGCTTTTTCTGATTCTTTTTCTACTTCTTTTTGACCGGCCATCGCCCGAGCCGCTCGCTCAAATGCCTCGGCCATTTGTTGTTTTTCTTTTGTAGAAGCGTTTTTCAGCGCGTTATCAGCCAAGTTCTTGAGTTCGGTTTTCGCGCGGTCAAAATCCTGCTTCACAAGTGCTTGGCCCAAACCCTGAGCGAGTTTCGTCTCGGCCAATTCGCTGCCCACTTGTCGCATTCGCCGCTCCATTTCCACAAGCGCGGCGCTTTCCTTTTCGTTCAAGCGTTGTTCAAGTTCGCTCAGACGATCAAAGGCCTGCTGCCGTGTGATTTCGCCTCGCTCGACTTGTTCCAAAAGGTCGAGCATCTTCCGCAGCGTCTCGACCGTTTCGCGATCGCCTCGCTGCTCGGCCTCGGCGATTTTCTGAAGAAGATCCTCTTTTTCTGGCGCGAGCAGTTCTTTGTCGATTCGGAGGGCCGATGTGGCTGTTTCCGTCTGCAGTTTCTTTTGAATCTCATGTTTTGCTCGGCGAAATTCGAAGCGCACGACCAGAAAAACACCGTTGAGCGCGAGGAGAACGCACAAAAACGGAAGAATTTTGGGTCTTTGCCACGGAGCAGCAAGCGCAGGTTTCACGGCGACAGCCACTTGCGCCGCATCTCGAATCGCCAGCGAGACGAGCCCTTGTGTCACCTCGGTTTTGGGCAAATGGGCTTGCCCCTGGGCAAACTGGAGGGCCGACGACAAACGATTGTGAAGCGCATGGCTTTGGTCGATCTGCGCAGCGACGGACAAGGGATCGATGCGCCTCAGCGCATGTGCGCCCACAAACAGGCCCACGACGACGGGCGAAAAACAGCAAAGTCGGAACAGCGACGAGTGCGAAAGAACGCCGACGCGAAACCCCACGAGCGCGACCAACAAAACGGCAGACATGCACGCAAGGCCGTGCAAAAAACCTCGCAGCGCGGCTTGAAGGCGCAAACGTCGTCTGACGGCTGTGATTTTGCTGTAGACCTGGGAAAGATCGCCGTCCGAGGCAAACGGTGTTTCGGATGACGTGACACGCGGAAGCTGTTTTTGCATGCGCAGACTCCGAGAGAAAAGTGTAACGAGGACGGCTTTTGTTGGCTATCGGGGACCGAAAGGGGGTGCGCGAACTCCCGACGGAAGGCGTGGCGGGAAAACGTAGCAGTTCTCACAAACTCGCCCGCGATGGAGTCGGTTTAATGCGAACCGTCGGGGACGGAAGGGCTTTCGGGCTTGACCTCGCGCTGAGCTTGTTCGGCGTGCCCTCCGAGCTCGCGCGCCGCGACGATGACCCGCGTAAACACCTTGGCAAGTTGTCGCTGTTTGATCTTTTGGCCTTCGAGTGCGGCCCACAGTTGTTCGCGCGCTTGCGGCGTGTCCTTTTCCAACCGCATGACAACGCCCGACACCAAACCACGTACCGGAACCTTGCCGAGCGGCGGAAACACCACCTGTTGCAACACTTTTCCGTGTTCATTGGGAACGGCTTGAAGCGGAGTAAGCTCGCTCAGCGGATTCCCGTCGGCATCCAGCAGCACGCCGAGTGCAACCAGATTTCGGCCCTTGCTGGATGTGTGATCGATTCGCAACACCAGAGGCCGGTCCACGGAAACGGCCTTGGGATTCGCGTGTTGAGGCATGGACGACAGCGAAACCGCAAAACGCCGATGCTGGCTTTCTCGCAAACCCAACACAATGAGGCCGGAAACGACCAGCATGACCGCCACAAGCGGCAAAACAAACCGGGAACCGCGGACTTCCCAAGCACCCGCTGACGAAGTTTGAGCGTCGGTCATGTCACTTTTTGTTGCCAAAGTGCTTCATCACTTTGCTGTTGTCGGTGCCGTCGAGGTACTGGAACGCCGCCTGAAGTTGATACGCGCGGCCATCGTCGAACATGATCGTCACATCTGATTTGGTGTTGCGGTCTCCTGCGGGCGACGTGACGCGGATCGCGCTCGGGCTTTCCAAAATAACGTTGGTGGCGGGATGCCGACCGAACAGGACACTGACACCCCCCCGACCAACCGGAAAGTTTCGACCTTTGATGGTGATGTCTTCCCCGCCTGTGTACGTGCCTTGCGGCGGGTCTAGAGACAAGACGGCCGTTTCGTTGTTGCAACCCGCCATCGCGCCCGATACGACCATTGAAAAACCAAGGGCCAAGCCCCACAGACTTTTGCGCATGTACATAACCTCTAGGACCGGACGGTAACAGACGTGCTCTCGGGTAACAAGGGCTTGACCCACAGGTCTTGGGCTGGGCAAAGTCGCGGCCTTCATGCTTGTCCAATTCTTGATTGAGAACTTTCTGTCGTTTGGAGACGGGTTTGCCCTGGATTTGCGCGCCGAAACGACCGATGCCGCTTTCTCGGGGGCGTCCACAGACGCGCTGATGTTGTTGCCGGATGGGATGTTTGCCTACCCTGGCGCACTTGTGCTCGGCGAGCCGGGCGCGGGAAAAACGAATCTGCTCCGGGCGCTCGCGTTTGCGCGAAAACGGCTTTTGCACGGGGCCAAGGCCTTTTCAGGCCCCTTGCCCATCTGTCGGTGGAGGTCTCCATTGCGAGACACGACAAGGTTTGCGTGGGAACTCCTGCTCGACGGTGCGTTGTATCGGTACACCTGTTCGTTTTCGCCAGAACAGATCGAACAAGAGCGCCTCAGCCTCGTACGTGGCCAAGGTCCCGACGCAGAACACGAGGTTTTTTCACGCAGCCGCAAAAATCCCATTTTGGCCTTGACCGACGTGCGGATTGGGCCCGGCGCTGCGTCGCAAAAAGAAGCCTGGGAACGGCTGGCGCTGACCGCTTCGCCACAGGAACTGCTGTTGACCCTGGCACTTCGAGAGGGTCTGCCGCTCGTCGAGAACATCGGAATTTTTTGGGGCCAGCGCCTCCAACTGGTCTATCAAGACCTGTCCACAAACGGCTTGGCCGCCCGACTGGCCCGTCATCCTGAACTCGGCGGAATCCTGACCGCTCTGTTGTGCAAAGCAGGTCTTTCTGCTGAGTGGGTGTCTGTGCGCAAAACGCCGATCGGGCCCGATTTCTTTTCCGACGAGGACGAACAGCGCCAGGTGGTCAACGCCCTGCTCGCATATCCCGATGCGTTTGTCGCGACGCCCGACGGGGAACTAATCGCCGAACGCGAGGGCTCGATGGTCGATTTGTTCCTCGTGTCGCTCGATGTGGGTTTGGGTAGGCAACCGGGCCAAGCCGTCGGTTTTGCGGTCTCTGAACTGCCCGAAACCGCGCTGCGCTTGCTGCATGTCGCGCCGCTTTTGTTTTCCGATCCGCACGCGCCGTCGCCGTGTTTTGTCGTCGATGATTTGCTCCGCGCCCTGCCGACAAACGCGGCAAAGGAGATCGTCCGATCCGTACAAAACCGCTGTCCATCGCAGCTTGTCCTGACGAGTGAACCGTCTCGAGCCGAGGCTGCGGACCCAAGCCGTCCCGTCGGCTTTTCGGGTCAAAAACTCGTCTACTTGAAAAACGAGGCGTCCGTCCTCAAAAATGCCGCGTCATGAGTCCAACCGAGGCCGAACGCGCCCGCGATCTCTCCGCTTTTCTGGAACAAATTCACCAAGACAACGCATCCGTTCCCCAAAAACCCGTCGTCGTTCAAAAGTACGGAGGAAGTTCGGTCGCCGATCCCGAACGCCTCAAACAAGTTGCGCGACGGATTTCGCAGACCGTGAAAAGCGGCCATCGCGTCGTCGTGGTCGTTTCCGCGATGGGCAAGACCACCGACCAGCTCATCAGCCTCGCGAAAAGCATCACCCAAAATCCGCCCCGTCGAGAACTTGACATGCTCATGTCCAGCGGCGAACGCATTTCGATGGCGCTCTTGGCAATGGCGCTGCACGACTTGGGCCACGACGCGATCAGTTTCACTGGATCGCAATCTGGAATCCTGACCAACGATCGCCACACCGGCGCACGCATCATCGAAATTCGACCCGTGCGCATCCAAGATGAGCTGGAACGAGACCGTGTGGTCATCGTCGCTGGCTTTCAAGGCGTGAGTTACAAACGCGAGGTCACGACCCTCGGGCGAGGCGGTTCCGACACCACAGCCGTCGCGCTCGCCGCTGCGCTGTGTGCCGATTGCGAAATCTATTCCGATGTCGATGGCGTGTATTCCGCAGACCCCCGTGTCGTACCCGATGCGAAACACCTGCCCGAAGTCAGCGCGACCGAGATGCAGGAACTTTCCGACCACGGCGCAAAAGTTCTCAATGCCCAGGCCGTCGAGTGGGCGCAGCGTGCCGGCATCGTCATCCACGCCCGCCGAACCGATGGTTCCGAAAAAAGCACGCGCATCCTTCCCTCTGCAAAGGGGACGAGGACAGACACCGCCGCGTTTCCCAAAGCCACCGCTGTCTCGTCGATGGCGCGCCTTGTCACACTCCGTTCGACGCACCCCGCAGACCTTTTGCGCGCTCTTTCCGAACAGGGCGTGGCGTTGCGACAAACAAGTGTCTCCCAGGATTCCATCGAGGTTTCCTTCACCCTTGAAGATTTGCCCGATTTTTCGCGCACCCTGTCCGCCCTCAAACATGCCGATCCGGAACTGTTTGTGAAAGACACAGAAGGCCTCGTCACCGTCGTGGGCCCTGGTGTGGGCAGCGACCCCGGTTTGCTTTCCCAAACGCTCTGTTTTCTGCGCGAAGCCGGTCTACATCCGGGGGCCCTCACCACTTCTCCTTTGCGCGTGTCCATCGCCCTCCCCTCCCCTGAAGTCGAAACCGCAACCCGTTTGCTCCACCGACTCCTTTGCTAGATCAAGGGGTCGCGTAGCGGAAACCGCCGAGTTTTGCTTCCAGCACTTGCGCGCACGCCAACGCCAAATGGTCGTTTCCTCGACGAGCGACCACCTGAACCGCCACCGGCAAACCCTCGTCATCCAGACCCACCGGAACCACAGTCACTGCATACCCAAGCACGTTGTAAAGAGCCGTACACGCCGCATGAAGGGGTGTCAAAAGCGCCATCCGATGACGCGGCGCAGGCCGACTGTACGGAGGATGCAGAATCACACCGTTATTCCCCAGTTGTGCATCCAGCTCTGCACGCAGTTTGGCCAATTGCGAAAGCAGCTTGTCCGGTTTCAGCGGCAGACGACGCGACAGACTGTCCAAAAGAAGCGTCATCAGCGTCGGCAACACAAACTCCGAACGCCCCAGTGGGAAACGCAACAATTCCTTCATCAGATCAAATTTTCCCTCTGTTTGAATCACAGGTTTGTAGCCCTCTGGATTTTCCGCTTGCATCGCTGCCGCCCACAGCAAAAAACCCCGATCGAAATTGGGCAGGGACAACCGCCCCGACTGCGCCCCGACCGAACAGAGTGCGTCTGCACTGCGTAAAATCGCATCCTGCATCACTGCCGAAACTTCCCCCTTTCCGTGCCAGGAAAACACACGTACATCCCCAAGACGCACAGTCTGCGGGTCGGAAAGCGGCAACGGAACGCACGTCGAATCCTGTCCATCCGGCCCCGCAATGACCCGCAGAATCGGCATCACATCCTCGACTTTGCGACACAAGGGACCAATCACCATGTATCCGTGTGGGTCGTGTGACGCAGGAAAATGACCCGTGTTCGGAACCAGGCCCGCCGACGGTTTGTGGCCCACCACTCCGCAGAATGCAGCAGGAATCCGAATCGAACCCCCAATGTCCGAACCCATCCCGAACGGAACCGCTCCGCTTCCCAACAGGGCCCCTTCTCCTCCTGATGAACCGCCGCTCGTCCTTCCTACATTCCACGGATTCCGTGTCCGCCCCCAAATCAAGTTGTGAGTCTCCATCCACAGACCCCCTTCCGGCACGTTGCTGGCCCCCAAAGGAATCGCACCCGCTGCCCGCAACCGAGCAACCACCGTCGAGTCCTCTTGCGCAATCCGATCGCGTCGGCGCAGAAGTCCGCCCGTCAGCGGCATTCCTTTTTGCGCCACAAATTCCTTGATCGAACACGGAATCCCCAAGAGCGGAGGCAGCGTTTCCCGCGCCCCCTCCTCCATGGAATCGTATCGTTTGTCCGCCTCTTTTGCTTCTGCCCTCGCCTGTTCAAACCGTTCCGCAATCAGCGCGTTGATGTGCGGATTCACCCTGTTGATGCGTTCGATGTGCCGCTCGACGAGCGATTCGCTGGACAGCTCGCGCGTCCGCAAACGGCGCAACAGTTCGCACACCGATTGTTCAAGCACCGACGACTCGCTGGCGTTCTTGTCTGTCTCGTAAGGTCTGTTTTGGAAAGCAAAAGACTGCATAGGAAACCCCTTTTTTGTCACACTCGTCACGGATGCCGGGCCAAGCGCGCCAGGGTTTCGATCATTCCCTTCGCAATCGCCGCAGCATAGGAAACGTCGATGCGCGAAACCGTGTCGCGGGACGTGTGATTAAACGGATTCATGTCCCTCGATTTTCCGCTGTAATCCACCCGTTCATTCCACAAAAGACCCGGATATCCCAAGTACTCAAACACCTGCAAATCCGTTTGAAACACCGCATTCCGTTCCGCCGTTCTAGGAATCACAACCGCCCTCAGTTTCGGTGCCCACTTTCGCGCCGCATCCACAGCCAGATCCGCCCATTCCTGCGACGGAGACCACTTGTTTGGATTCACCTGAAAGGACAAGTCCCCCGGTCTGTGCCAACCGATAAAATCCGACACCAAAATCCCCTTCACATCGACCTTTTCAGACAAGAGTTTTTCCGCCAAACGCCACGCCCCCAAGTCATCGGAAGGAAATTCCTCTCCTGTCAAGTGAACCAGCCAAATGTCATGGTCATGGGAGACTGTTTTCAAGACCTCTGCGGCCCGCAGGAGTACGGCGGTTGCAGTTGCGTTGTCGTCTGCCCCCGGACATGTTTCACGCATTTTCGTTTTTTCAAAAACATCTTCCGAAACCGCGCTGTCAACATGGTCCAAAAGGAGTACTTTCGACAGCATTTTTCCGTCGGTACGCACTTTTCCAGGCAGTTTTGCAATCAGGTTGCTCTGCGCGATTCCCCTCCACACAAAACGCTGCCGTTCCGTGGCGATTCCCAACTGCTTGTACCGCTCTTCCAAATAATCAACCAGGTGTTCCAAATCGTGGTCTGGTTGAAACGCCCCCTTTTTCACGAAACGATGCACTTTTCCCGAAAAGGGGAACACCGCCGCGTCTTCCCCCGAAAAAATCCGCACGTCTTTGGAAAACCGACCTTCAAAATCCGCTGGAAAGCCAGAAAGCACCTGAGGCCGGTCTATTTCCGTCGCAGAAGGCCGCGCGGGAGTGTCCCACTCGAAACCGGAATCGGGCCACAAGAGGACTCCGTTCTTCACACGGAGCACCATCGCCCACGGTTCCTTCCCATGCCGCGCAGGCTGATTCATACAATGCGCCACAAACCGGGACGGTGCCGAAAGGCGCGCTTCATGAAGCGATTGGGTATCGGGATGCGGCCACTTCAACACCATGGCAGAGGTCGCGCGATCCACATACACGCAATTTCCGAACATCGGTTGAAAGTACAAGTCGTCCGAGACCAAAAAATCGTTAAACAGCGTCGCAGCGCCTGCTTCTTTGTCTGGAAAAAAACGCTGCGGCAAAAGGGGTTTTTCCCCCACGGTCTGATTCCAAAACGGAAGCCAATGTTCCCCATCCAAAAGAAACCGCCACGGCCCCGCAGGACTTGTCCGAAACCGTGCATACACCCAATTCGGCTGTCCGTTCCAATCCTGTGTTGGCCACATCAGGAATTCCACATACGAACCAGGAATCGTCTTCCGAACAAGCTCTGCTTGGTATTCCGCCAAACGCTTCAAGACGACCGGGAGAACCACCGAAGAAACGGTCTTGGGCGACGATACCAGCTCGCGAACAGGCGTTCCCACAAACATCGGGAAAAACTGCCGAGACGTATTCGGAATGTGGTGCCAAGGCTCCGCAGGAAGCCCGGACAAAAGCTCTGGATCAAGTACGGTCGCACCCCCATCCGCACGCACCATCCCCTGAAAGAACAACAGACAAAGAACCAACAGAGAAACACTGGTCCGTATATGCAAACCCCTGTTGCGGTTTCTGAAAACCGTCTTTCGCAACACACCCGTTTTTCGGTCGCAGAAAGTCTGTTCTTTCATCGGAAAGACGCAAGGCTTACACAGTCTCGATGCGCAAGAAAACGAAAAACGCAAACCCCCCGACCTTGCCCCCCACACCTTTCATGGAAGGAGTCGGTTTGTCCGTTGCAGGGCGTCGGGCATTCCATCGTTGCAAACGAAAATGGGCGCAACGGGGGAAGGTGTTTGGGGATGGGGCACCGATTCATCACGCGGATCGAAAGCGGCAAACGGATCAAATGCGTAACTTGTGGAAAATGAAGCGACATGACCTGGTGCTTCTGCCTGGCGCACAAGAGGAAGCTCACGGCATGTTTTTGGCCCGACTCGAAAGGCTGCTGCCCAAAGAACCCACGTGTCAGGTGATTCATGTGCATTGGGGCGACCGCACGTCACCAGAAATTCCCCAGTTTCCGACGGGCGAGAATGAACTTTTGGGGGCGCTCGCGAGAAGTTTTGGGGGGCGACAACGAGAGGATTTGGGGGGTCGACTTGCGTATCATTTGCAACACCACAACCTGCTGGTGATTCATCCGAAAGTCAGTCGGCGTTTTGCAGAGGATTCCCTTCTGCAAAAGTACTACACCCAGTGGATTCCCAAAGAGCTTCAGAAGATCAAGACCCCGCATCATTGTCATTGCAAACTTGTCCAGCCGGTTTCGTGGTCGAACATGAGTGGAATGGGGTCTGCGTTTGTCCGGTGGATCGCAGGGAAAAAGGAACCTCGGAAAGAGGCCTATGAACTCATGTACAACATCGAAAAGTTCGCAGACAAGGAGGTCCTTCCCGTGACGCGCTTGCTCGATCTGTCTCCAATTACGAAGGACGATGTGATCGAGTTTTTGACGTTTTGTAAATACCAAGAACAGGCCCCCCCCAGAAGAGCGCGACAAACAGAGAGAGGCCCTGGTGGAGTCCATTTTGGCTGGGAAACCCACGTCGGAAGTGATCCTGCATCGACTGTCCAAGGCCCTGTCGGACATTGATTTCGATGCCCCAAAAAACGAACAGGAAGTAGACGAAAGGGAATCCTGAACGAGGTCGTTTGCCGATGGATCAAACGAGACTAGACAGAAAGAAAGAAGGGACGGAGAGAGCGATGCGGAATACACGAAATCTATCGGCCAAAGAGCTGCTTCCGCTGTATACCGGAAAAGGCACGGTGCCGCACGGCTGTGAAAGGGTGGCGCGAAATGAAAGGGGGCATTACTTGGCCGATAAGGGGTTGCGGGACGCGGTGCTAACGGCGATTGCGCTGGAAAGACCGCTTTTGGTCACAGGGGAACCGGGGACGGGAAAGACGGCGCTCGCGTGGTCGGTGGCGTCGGAATTGGGGCTTGGAATACCGCTCGGATTTTTCACGCGCAGCGATTCTCATGCGGGGGACATTTTGTATTCGTTTGACCACGTTTTGCGGTTTTATGAAGCGCAGACGCAGAATCCGCGCGCGGCTGACCCGACAAACTATGTGCAGCTGACGGCGCTTGGGAAAGCGATTCTGTCCGGGGACACCGAACACGAGTACGCGCCCGCGTTTCGCAAATGGTTTGGTTTGCCAGAGGAAGCGGGCCGCAGCGTCGTGCTGATCGACGAAATCGACAAAGCCCCGCGCGATTTTCCGAACGACCTGCTCGATGAAATCGATCAGATGACGTTCTCTGTCAAAGAGATTCCGGGTCTGGAATTTCGGGCGCAGAAGTACCGACCCCTGATCATCATCAGCAACAACAGCGAACGGCAATTGCCGGATGCGTTTTTGCGTCGGTGCGTGTTTCACTACATCGAGTTCCCAAAAGAAGAAAATCTGCGAAACATTTTGGCGGAACGGATTGGGACCGACCTTCCGAAACGCCTGTTGGACGGCTGCATCCGCCACTTTCATGCGCTGCGCGAGATGGGAAAACGGAAGGAATTGCGGAAGACGCCAGCGACGGCGGAATTGGAATGTTGGATTCGGGTTTTGCTGATGGCGAACGTACCTGCGGAACGGATTGCCAACTCGGAATTGAAAGACCTTCCGCACCTGTCTGCGCTGTTGAAAACCAAAGAAGACGTAGAGAAAGTCCGTCCGAGCGTGGACAGGAAGGACTAGCGTTTGTCTGTGGACCAGCCCTTTTCGGATTTTTTGCTGTTTTTGCGGACGCGGGGCATTGCGATCGGGGTCACGCAATTTCAGGACCTGGCACGGCTGTGTCAGGCGCTTCCCGACGAGTTTGCGCAAGACAGACAGCTGCTTTCGCGGTGTCTTGCGGGCCTTTTGGCCACAAATGCAGAAGAACAAGACAAGATCGAAGAGCTGTTTTTTGTGCATTATGCAGAGGCGTTTCGGGAGGACGCAGAGGTCCAAACCAAGCACAAAACAGCCCTTCAGCAAGGTCTGTTCCCTCAAGAGGTCAAGGCCCTGAAACAGCCCGCACGGAGACGATGGAAGCGTGCGGTTGCTGGGTTCATGTTTTGTGTTCTGCTGATGGGTGTCAGCGGTCTGTCCTATTGGAAGTGGTTTGCGAGACCGGAACCAGAGTCGATTCCACCGACGGAAATAGCAAACAAATCTCACACGGCAGAGAATCCCCCCGATCCCGGCCCAAGTGTTCCGGAGGAAATGCCTCCAGACGTGGGGGAACCGCTGCGGTTGTTTCACTTGGAACAGGCGTTGTGGGTGGTGTTGCCTGGGCCGGTGTTTCTGTTTGGGGTGGTGTTTGTGCTGTTGCGGCGTCGGGAGCTGCGGCAGTTTGCGAAAAAGTACTGGCGGGCGCGTCGAAATGATCAGGGAGGTGCGCAGTTTGGAGACCTGGAATTTGGCCGTTTTGTGGGTCCTGCGCTGAATCGAGACGATCTGGAAGACATGGCGACGGTGCTGGGTCGCAGCGACGACAAACCGTCGAGCCGCGCTTTGGATGGGGAACGGACGGTGACGGAAACCGTGCAGCGCGGGGGACTCCCAACGCTGGTGTATGTGCGGCGACCGCTGGCGCGAACGGTGTTGGTGCTGTCCGATGTCTCTTCTGACATGTTGTTGTGGAAACGGAAGACGGACGAACTGATGGATGGACTCCGCACGCGCGGGGTGCCTTTGGTGGTGTACTTTTTTGATGGGGATGCTGAGTTTGTATCGGAACAACCGTTTGGCCATCCGGTTCCCCTTTCGGACGTGGTGAGGCTATTTCCCGACGCTGGACTGCTGGTATTGAGTGCTGGGGTGGGCGTTCCCGATCGGGACGATCCAACAAAACGTGCGGACTGGTTGGGGGTGTGCGAACGGATTTCGCTGCGCGTGTGGCTGCATCCTGTGCTGAATCGAAAGGTGTGGAGGAAGAGTCTACAAAAACGCGATTTTCCGCTGCGCGTGTTGCCGATGAGCCGGAACGGAATGCTGGCCGCAGCGTATGAACTGGCGCAAGAAAAGGAACACCGCAGACACATCGCCCGGGCCACTTCCTCGACGGAAAGGGACGCAACAGAGAAAGACAAAGAGAGGCTTTTGCAACTTCTGTCGTTGTGGCCGGATGCGCCGCTTTCGCTGGCGGATTATTTGCGACAGAAGTTCTGCGAAGGAATGCCGGAAGAGACGCTTCTGCATGTTCTGGCCGAGAGTGAAGATCTCAGCGGAACCCGGCTTGTGTTTTCGGAAGAAACCCTGTGCAAGCAGTTGAACGCGCTGCAAACCGAAGACGCAAAGTGGCACAGGGAAGCAGACCTTCCGCAACGCCTGGAAGAGCGTGTGCGACGGGATTTTGTGGATCTTTTGCTCAAACACGAGCCGCGCGGCAGAGACACGATCGAGCACCTGCAGTGGCGGTTGCGTGTTGCGATGCAGAAACTGTATTTGCACGATGCAGACGATCGGAATGTGAAAGAAGCGATTGCGACGCTGCAAGAATTGGCGCAGGGGGTGTTGTGGGAAGACGTAGTCGAGGCACTCGCGCCGCTAGGGGTGCCCCTTTCCCCTTCGCCAAAAGGGAGGCCGTCGAGGCCGCTTGCAGCCCCGGTGCAAAAGAAACTCCAGAAGGAAGTGCTGGGTTTGGTGAAACAAACGGCGGGCGGCCGGGTGCGCGTGCCGGGGTCTTCGGCCGAGGTCAAAACGGAGGGGGTATCGCGGCCTTTTGTGTCGTGGGCAGCGACGAGGGCAGCACTTCCCATGGTGTGTTTTGGACTGTTGCTCCTGTTGCTTGTGGGAAAGCTCAACATCGGGTGGGAAACGCGGTCCCATGTGGAAGCGTATCGAATCGAACGGCATTCGCTTTTGGGAACGGAATCCCCGCTGACAGACCTTGTGATCACGACACAAAAGGACGACGTGCCGCTTGTGGTCCTGTGGTGTGGGGAATCCCCTTGCGCAAAGCCCCTGGGCACGTTGACGTTGCCTGAACCGGCCCGACAGGGCCAACTATCCGAAAAAGGGGGTCTGAAACAGACGGTCGAGCGGGGGTCTTTGGACCGTTTGTATCATGTGAGGGCGCGGCTGAAAAACGGAGTGTGGGGTTACAGCAAACAGGTGCTCGTGGCGGGGTACAAACCGCCGCCCACGGGGGAATTGGTAGCGCGTTTTGTGTCGGAACAAAAAGAAGTCCCCGGGGTGCGGTTTTGGGTGACGGATGCGTCGGGGAAAACGGTGGAAGGGGAATCTGGAAAAAGGCTTTCGTTGCGCGCAGGTGCGGTCACGGTGTTTGGGGAAAGAGCCCCGTTTGGACGGTTTGAACAGACAGCAGAGGTGAAAGTCGGGGGTTTGGGGGAAGTGACGATTGATCTTGGAAGACCGCCGCCCCCCATAAACATGGTGGACATTCCGGCGGGGCGTTTTCGGATGGGGAGCAACGATGGGGATGATGATGAAAAACCTGTGCATGTTGTGACGTTGCCTGCGTTCTACCTGGATGTGTACGAAGTGACGTTGGAGGAATATGGGAAGTGCGTGCGCGCGGGTGGATGTTCTGCGCTGGAAAAGACCGTGAAATGGGAACGCTATTCGGAAGAAGACGTGAAAAAGTGGAGTCCGTTTTGCAACGTGAATCAGCGGGGTAGGGGTCGTCATCCGGTGAATTGTGTGGATTGGAACCAGGCAGCGGTGTATTGCAAGTGGGCGAGGAAGCGCCTGCCTACGGAAGAGGAATGGGAATACGCAGCCAGAGGCACGGATGGGCGGAAATACCCTTGGGGGAATGAAGCGCCGCGAACGGGGCTTTTGAATGCGTGTGGGAGTGAATGCGCGGACATGGCGAAGAACAAAGGGCTTGGGATGTTCCTTTCGATGTACAGCGGAAACGATGGGTGGGAAACGACGGCACCGATGGGAAGTGTGGAGGGGGACAAAAGTCCGTTTGGCGTGATGAACCTGGGTGGAAATGTGACGGAGTGGGTTCAGGATGCGTATCGGCCCGGTTATCGGACATCGGATGGTTCGATCGAAATGCGTTCTTTGCGTGGTGCTTCGTGGAATAGCAACGATCTGCGGTACGCGCGCGCGCCCAACCGCTTCAGGCTCTCGCCGGTAAATCGGTTCAACGATGTGGGTTTTCGTTGCGCCAGGACCAAATAGATCGGACCACCCGACTATGTAGCCAAGAAAAACTCTCGGAAAACCTGATCCTTGACACCTGAACCCTTGGAAAAGAAGGAACGGATGGAATCGCCCACGGAAAAAAATGAGAAACCGGGATTCGGGGCCAGAGGGGTCTTGTGGTCGCGCGCCTGCTTGTGTTTGTTTCGGTCTGGACGTGCTGGATTGGGTTGGAAAGTGATAGGCTGCGCGGATGTCACAGCACAAGTCACAGAACGAAGAACCGACGAAGAAAGCAGGCGAACCAGAGACGACGGAATCCGATGGGAAGGAGGAGGGTTCTGGAAAGCGCAAGACACTCCCAACGCAGGGTCGGGCGGCGCGCGACGTGTTGGCAGAAATGAGTGGTTTTCGGAAACGCGATGCGGACTGGCACGGAGGCCGCACGTTCAGTTTGGTGTATCACGACACCGACGAACATTTGCAACTTCTGCGCGAAGCGTATGGGATGTTTTTGGCGGAAAATGCGCTGAATCCGATGGCGTTTCCCAGTTTGCGAAACATGGAAAACGACGTGGTTGCGATGTGTGCGGAGTTGCTTGGGGGAAAGGAAGAAGTGGTCGGTTCGATGACCTCAGGGGGCACCGAAAGTCTGTTTCTTGCGGTGAAAACCTACCGAGATGAAGCACGCAAAAATAGGCCGCACATCACAGCCCCTGAAATGGTTTTGCCGACGACAGCACACCCGGCTCTGCTGAAGGCTGCACACTATTTGGGGGTGCGGCCTGTGCTGATTCCGCCTGGTTCGGATTTTCGTGCGGACGTTTCCGCGATGGCGCAAGCGATCACGCCGCAAACGCTCTTTTTGGTGGGGTCTGCGCCTGCGTATCCGCACGGTGTGGTGGACCCCATCGCAGAGCTTGGACTTCTTGCACAATCGCAGGGTTTGCCGCTCCACGTTGATGCGTGCGTAGGGGGACTCCTGTTGCCGTTTGTGCGCAAGCTGGGATACCCGGTTCCGGGCTTCGATTTTTCCGTCGCTGGAGTCACCTCCATGTCGGCGGATTTGCACAAATACGGTTTTGCCGCCAAGGGTGCATCTCTGGTTCTGTACAGGACTCCCGAGCTGCGCCAACATCAGTTTTTTGCGTACTCCGGTTGGCCTGGGGGTCTGTTTGGTTCCGCGACGTTTTTGGGAACGCGACCAGGGGGTGCGATCGCGGCTGCGTGGGCGTGCATGCAGACGCTCGGAGAAAACGGCTATCTGCGCATGGCCTCGGCCATCATGGAAACGGCACGGAAATTCATCGCGGGAATCCAGGCCATTCCGGGGCTGCATGTGCTTGGGAAACCCGATTGCGGAATCGTCTCGTTTGCGTCAAGCGGACCCGATGTGATGGCCATTGCAGACCGGATGGAGGAACGCGGTTGGCACATGGATCGACAGCAGAATCCGCCCGCGATTCACCTGACGCTGACGCCCACGCACGCCGGAATTGTCGATCAGTATCTGTCCGATCTGAAAGAGGCCACGGCATACATCACCGAGCACCCCGAACTTGCGCAACAGGGCACCGCCGCGATGTACGGCATGCTCCTTCACATTCCCGACACCGGACTCGTCGAAGACTTCATCCTAAAAAACTTCGACGCCCTCTACCGCCCCTAGCCCACTCCTGCGACACACCGTTTGTGTTCTGTGTACGGACTCGATAGGGTAGCCGCATGCTTCATGAACTTGAGATCGAGAACTTCCGCTGCTTCCAAAAACTGTCTGCCAAGCCGCTGGCCCGAGTGAACCTGCTGGTCGGGAAAAACAACTGTGGGAAGACTGCCTTTTTGGACGCAGTGGAACTGCTGGTTTCGGAAACCGACGTGCCTCCCGTGTTTCGCAGCTTGCGCCGTCGCCGAGAGCTTTCTCCGCAGACCCTTGAACAGAGTTCTGGAAAAACCGCGACCCAATTCGTGTTTTGGCCGGAGAACCTCTTTTTCGGCCACAAAATGCCTGTGGGCGCCACGTTCAAGATTCGGTCTGGAAAACGAGAGATGTTTCTGCGACATGAAGAAAGGGAGACAGGACAAAAAGTGTTGGGGTTTATCCCCTTTGCCAAAGCACATGACCTGGTTGTGAAGCCGGGACACGCGGATCGATTGTCGGCCTGGAACCTGGCATCCGATGGTTCGTATCGACTGACGACTGACGACTTGGACAAGCATCGAACAGAGTCCCCCCTTCCTGTTTTGTTTCTTCCGACCGAACGCGCGAGCCCCCTGTCTCTGTCTGGTCTGTGGGATGAGGTTTCCCTGACGGACGAGGAATCGCTGGTGCTTGAGGCACTCCGCTGCATTGATCCGGGTGTCGAAAAAGTCGGGCGACGCGGAGAGGGGTCCGACGTTCACTTTGTCGTGCGCCTGCGCGGCGACAAGGAGCCCCGTCGTTTGGGAACGCTCGGGGACGGAATGCGGCACATCCTTGCGCTCGCGCTACATCTGGTCACATCGAAAGGGGGATATCTGCTCATCGATGAGATCGATACGGGGCTTCATTACACAGTGCTCGCGAAGATGTGGAAGATGCTTCTGGAAAGCGCGCGGCGGCTGAACATTCAGGTGTTTGCCACCACGCACAGTTTGGACTGCATTGTGGCGCTTGCAGAGATCCGAAAACTGTTGGATGTGACCCCTGAAGACTTGATGGTGCATCGGTTGGTGGCCGGCATGGACAAAACGCAGACCTACACGCCAGAAGACCTGTCTTCTGCCGCGCAATTCCACGGCGAGGTTCGCTGATGACCCAGAAAAACAGCAACCCCCCGATGCAGAGTAGCCCCTATGCGCTCCTTGTGGAGGGACCTTCCGACATGCACGCGATCATCCACTTGCTTGCGCGGCATGGATACGATTGGTTCCTGCGTCTGTTTCCGAGGGAAGAGATCCGTACAAACACTGCTTCCATTTAGTGACAAGGGGTGCTGTTTTGGGGGGGATTGGGGGGGATTTTTGGGGTGGGGATTCGTTCGTTTTTGGTCAGGTGGATGGTGTGGATTCCTGTGCCCCAAAAAGAGCGTCTGTGACAGGTCAGAAACAAAATTTGGTGTTTGAGGGAGGCCTGTTTCAACATCTGCAACATCAAGTCAAACCGATCGTCGTCGCAAAACGTCAGCGCATCATCCAGCAAGATCGGGGGTGCCTGCCCCTGTTCAGCCCACAAATCTGCAAACGCCAAACGGACGCATACCGCAATCTGTTCGCGGGTGCCCAGACTCAAACCCGAAAAGGGTTCCTGGATTCCGTTTCGCGACAATTCCAGAACGTGCAAAGTTTTGTTGTCGAGGGACAGACTCGCCGACGGAAAAAGCACGGAAAGATGGGGTTTGCACACGCGCCACAGTGGTTCCAAATACGTCTGTTTCGCGCGTTCATCCTGCTTGGAAAAACTGCGTAAAAGAAGGTCTATCGCTTGCGCCTTCCGTTGCAGGTGTTTGGATTCCGTTTGGGCGCGTTCCCATTCCGCTTCCTTTTCAGAAATCTGCTCACTGAGTCCTTCCTGCCCGTGAATCCGCAGCAACAACGACAGTTCGTGATCGCGCTGGGAATGCGCATTCCGTTCGGACTCTGCCCCCTTGACCTCCGCGCGCAGACGTTCCGTGCGGGCTCGCAAACCAGGCACATCGGCTTCCAGCAAGACCTGTTTTGCCAGTTCACACCGGGCGTTTGCCTCGAACCAAAGCCTGTCTGTTTCACGCAGATTTTCTTGGAGTTTCTCGTCGCTAGAAAGCGCATTTTCTTTCTCCAATGCCTGGCCCAAACCGTCCTTTTGCATCTTCTGTTGGGACAGCTTCCCCTGATTTTCGGAAACACGCTCACGCAAAAGATCCAGGGACTTCCGTTTGCTTTCTGCGCTGTGTGAAAGAGGCAAAAGTTCGTTTGCAAGCGTGCGAAAGACAGCCTCTTTTTGCGCAAGAACATCCTCTGTTCCTTCCATGCAGATGGTTTGGGAGTCCGCGCCTTCCTCTTTTGCAAACAGATCCAATTTTTGCGCAAGCTTGTCTCGTTCTTGTTTCAGAACAGAGACCCCTTTGGGGCATCGCTGCGACATTTCGCGTTCGAGCTCGCGCTTTCGGAACAGGCGTTTTTGGCGGTGTTCGGCCTCTTCTTTTGCGCTCACGACATCGGTCACACCAAGGCTTCCGAGCATCGAAAGGAGTGCCTGTTCTGCTTCTTGCAACTGTCCCCGCAGAACCGCCGCAGAGGTCCTGCCCGGCGCAATCACGAACGTCCCCAGTGTCCCAAACGACACTTCCGTGCGTTCGGTCAAAATCCATTCCTGGGAAGGCCCAGCACCCACCACTTCCATGCCATTCACAAAGACAGGAATGTCCCCCTTTTTTTCAAAAGACAGAACCGTTGCAGAAGCGTGAAGCGCAGTCTGTTTTTCTTGCACCATTCGTTCAAGCCGGGCCAATTCCTCGCAATGTTTGGGTTCGATTCTGTGTTGTAAAAGTTCATTTTCAAGCCCAGACAATTCCGACAGAAATTGCTCAACCTCGACGAGAATAGCCTGTCTTTGGGTGTATTCCCTTTGCACGCGCCCCTTTTCGATTCCCTTGCGAAGGACAACCAATTCCTGTTGCCTTGCGGCCCGTTCCTTTTCTTTTTCTTGCTTCTCTTTTTCAGCCTGTTCCCATTCCTTCTCTAAGTCCAAGCGCGTCTTTTTTAGTTCTTCAACCGTCCTTTCCAACACGTCATATTCGGTGTTGGCTTTTTGCCATTCTTTCCGCGCGTTTTGTCTGCGAAAGACTTCCTCTTTTGCGCGGTCGAGTGTTTGCTTGCACGTCGCTGTTTGGAAAGAAAGCTGCTGCACTTCCCGTTCGCGCGGTTCCCATTCCGCAAGGCTCTGTTCAAACGAAAGGAGTGTCTTCCTTTCGACCCCCAAACGCTCGTCCAATTGCCGCACTTTCTCACGAACCTCGGAAAGTTCGTCTACGTGCGCCTCGGCCTCTTTCTGTTTTTGGCGGAGCAGAGAAAGCGACTCTGCAAGCTGTGCAACTTTTTCCTCGGCTTCGCGAAGCACCTTTTTCGGTTGGCCCCGTTCGGCGGTGAAAAATTCCGCGTGACGCTGGCGATAAAGCCCGAGCAATTTGCGACCGAGTTCCCCGGACAACACCGTCCCGACTTCCGCTTCGAGGGCAGTCTGAAGATCGCTCACGACGGACGAGGATGCTTCAGTCTGCAAAAAGGACTCGCCTTGCGAAAGCCACAAAAGACCACAAGGACCTTGATGCTGAGCGTCGAGGCTGGCCTTTTTGGGGGAGGAAAAACGCAAAAGCCGCGCGAGTTCCTCCTCGGCAGCAGAACCGGAAAAAGTCCCGTGTGTTCCCTCGATTTCGCAACTGGGCCGTTGGAAAAAACCCTTTTTGAGCCGCACCGCCCGACCTGCACAGTCCAGGTCGAGCGTGACCTCGGGGCGGACTTCGCTGCCATACGGCAAAAATTCGCGGATGATTTTTTGGTCTTTGGTGTCGTGCCGAACAAAAAGGGCGGCGCGCAAAGCCAGCAGCAGCGTCGATTTGCCGTCTTCATTGTCGCCGTACAGCACGGTCATTCCGTCGGGAATGTCGGACAAAACGAAGGGGCCCCGGAGTTTGCGAAAATTGCGGATTTCAACTCTTCGGATGCGCATGGCCAGCCTCGGTGCGAATGTCGTGCAGCAACATGCGAACGGCCAGCCGAGCCGACAGCCCGGCCTCGCCCGGTTGCAAAAGTTCTTGCCTGAGTTCCTCTGCGACGGCGGAGACCCAAGAACCGGGCGGCAAATCGGCCAAATCTTCGTCGGTGACTTGCAGAAGCAAATGCTCGTCGGACACGCGAAGCAAATGCAGCCGGGCGCGCCAAGATTCCAGCGCGACGGAAAGCGCCTCCCTCGCCGACAGGGGCAAAGCGCCGGTCAGCGTCAAGTCGAGCAAGGTGTTCTGCGGCGACGAAAGTTTGGAAAAAACCGCATCGACCTGTTCCACATCGTCGGGAAGGTGCAGCTCAAGTGCGCGTTTTTCCCACAGGTAATGACCGGTGCGCACAAGCTCGACAGACGGCGTCGCTCCTGGTTCCTCGATTTCGACCCACAACACGTTTCCCGACGGACTCTGCTTCGCTTGGGCAGCTTCCTTGAACCGATCCGGCTCGGGCGTGCCGGAGTAAAACGTGCGCGAATCGATCGGATGAAAACCATGCCAATCCCCGAGGGCAAAATAGTCGAGCCGAGCCCGCGCGGAACGATCCGCCGCAATGTCATTTTTGGCCTCGCTGCGGTCGGGCAAACGGCTTTTGATGCTGCCGTGGGCGACGCCAATGCGAAACAGACCCGACGGCGTCTCCATCGCGTCGAGTGCGTCGCTGACATCGCGCGTTTCGTGGCGACGGCGCAGCGGCGCGGGCAGAACAGCGATTCGGTCTGCGACGAGACAGGGCTCGGGCGATAGCAGCAACTTCACCTGCGACGGAACACCAAGTTGCGCAAGCCGCGTGAAGACACTTTCGGGAATCGCTGCGTCGTGGTTGCCCGGCAAAAGCAGCCACGGTCCCGGAAAAGGCGTGAGCGCATTCATGGTGCGCCGCAAAAGTTCGTCGGGCACATCTTGGGCGTCGAACACATCCCCAGCGACGATCACACAGTCGGCGTGTCGTTCCCGCGCGAGGTGCGCGATTCGTTCGACCGTCTGAATCCGTTGCGTTTTCAGAAGAGAAGCGCGATCCCGGTCGAGTTCGCTCAAATCCGCGAAGACCTTGCCGATTTGCCAGTCGGATGTGTGGACAAAACGAACGGACATGGGCCTACCCCGCAATCGCTCGGGCCAGCGACGGAAGGCTGCGGTCGAACCGATACGCGGTGTTCATGTGTCCGTCGTCAAATTCCTCGTGGACCACCGACAGGGACATGGACCGCAGACGGCTGACGAGTTTTCGCGCGGCCAAATCCAGGTAGTACTCGTCGCGCGTGCCAGCGTCGATGAAAATCAATTTCTGCTGCGACAAGGCTTCTTGGTACGCAAGTTCCTCACAGATCTCGACGGGATCGAACCTGAGCCAACGGGAAAAAACGTCCTCGTCGAGCGTGCCGTCGTGCCAATTGCACGGCAGAGCAAAACCCAGCGAGGCGGACGGATCAGGGCTGTACGCTGCCGCCGACGCAAACACGGTCATCACATCGAACAGATCCGACGGACGTGGGCCGCGCCCCGCCTCGAGCCACGTTTTGAGGGCACCCTCGGGTCCACCGTACCGACGAACGCGACGACAGAATTTCAGCAGTTCGGGCGGCGTCGTCATACGGAAAAAACCATCCCCTGCGTGGCTCGCAACGGCAGAAAAAAGATCCGGGTGATTCATCACCAGCCACAACGCCCCGATGCCTCCCGATGAGCGCCCGACGACAGCGCGGTGCTCTCGACTGGGCAGTGTGCGCAACTGTGTATCGACGTGGGGAATCACCTCACCGACAAGATGGTCTTCGTATCGACCCAGCACGGGAGAATTGACGTACTGGCTGCCGCCGAGCGCGGTGTAACAGTCGGGCAGGACATAAATACACTCGGGCAGCGACGGATCTTGCGCGTGCAAACGAGCCAGCCGCTCGTCGAGAGACTCCGAAAGCGGTCCTCGGTTGAGCAGTTGATATCCCGCACCGACGAAGGACGAGAGGACATAAACCACCGGATACCGTCGATTGGGCGACTTGAAATAGCTCGCGGGCAAAATCACCGGCAAGCCGCGCGTCGTCGGGTCGCCGTATCGATTCCCCGAAAGAGCAGTGCTCGTGATGGAAAGCCAAGAAACGGTCGGCAGGTCGGAGGTGCTGTGCATCCCCGCGTTATATCAGGTCTTTTTCGTCGAATGCGTGTGTGCGTATATAGGCGCGTGTCAGGCGTTACCGCACAGGATGCGCAGGAGTTCGTCGGCTTCGCGGCTGACGGCAAAGCCGATCAAAGCATCGAGGTGTTTTTCGGCACTCGGGCCGGTTCGCCGCAGCGACGCAATCGCAGCCGCCATGTTGCCGCAGTACAAAAGACCAAAAGCGTGGCTGCTTTTCACAAGCGCATCGAAGATGCCCTCGCTGTTCGGCACCGTCGAATGCAGTTCCATCGCCAGAGGCAAAATCTGCGGCGCGATTTTGCTCGAAATCGCTCGACGCTGGCGTTGGGCTTCCGTCTCGATGCGCTTTTCCGCCAAACCAATCGGAACGTAGTCTTTGACCTGTTGACGAACCAAACCGCCCAGCAGAACCGTCAAATCCTCCGCCGACAAACGCAACGGCAAGTGAAGCTGGCTGTGCAGCAGTTTCAAAAGACCCGACAGCAAAAACCGCCGCTCGGCTTCTGACGCGCCCTCGACGAGGACATTGGACACCACCAAGGCAGGCGGTTCGAGCGGCTCGATCGTGCAATGCGGCACCGTCTGACCCGCCGCATTTTTGCCCTGCGCTGCCGTCAGATAGATGTCAAATTCCCCGAGGCCAAAATCCGACGCAATTTTGTTGGCCAGATCCCGAACCGGATGTCCCGAGCGAGGCAATTTCTCTTTTCGATCGACACCCATCGCCTGCAACTTTCGCCCGTCGCTCACGTACAACTTCCCGAGGGGCTCGGCCAGCAGCTTGAACACGGTTCGGATGGTCGTGGACACCACCTGTGGATACAAGGCATCGTCGAGGCTGCCATCTCGGAGCGCGGTTTTGCTGGGCTCTTTTCGCTGAGGCGTTTTTTCGAGCCGCGTCTGGATGTCTTTCGGAATCACTCCACCCAACGCCGTGATCGTTCCGGCCTCGAAATGCGCCTGCTCGCTGCGACGAAGCGCCAAAATCTGAAGCAAGGTCTGATGGACCGCGAGATCACGCGGTTTCCCGAGCAATTGCGGACGGAACCGACCCATCGCGGCGTCCAAATGAAACCGCAGCGACATGGCATCCGAAGTCCGCTCATAAAACAGCGCCAACTCCCGAATCGCAGGCAAGTCGGACGAATCAACCTCGACGGCCTCGCGCAGCGCGTCCAGTGCACCACGGCTGTCGCCGTGCAATTCCGAAAGCGCCGCGATTCGATGGAAATAACCAATTTTGCGCTGTTTGTCCTCGGTGTATTTCACCAGACGTTTCAACAGCGGCAGCGTTTCGCCACCGCGATTTTGCGCCAAAAACAGATCGGCCAATTTCGTGAGCGCCGTCTGATTCGTCGGCTGTAGTTGGATCGCCTTCGTGTATTCCGCTATCGCCTGTTGTGGGTCCTGAAGCTGCTCGCTGAAGATCTCGCCGAGCAAAAGATGCAGCGCCAGAAGCTGCGACGGCCTGGTTTCCAATTGCCCATACCGACGCAATGGATCGATCGCGTGCTGCCATTCGCTGTCATCGGCGTGAAGTTTCCCGAGGGTAAACAACGCCGCAGGTTGATCCGGTCGAAGGCGCAGCGCCTCTCCCAGCTCGTATTTGGCCATCGCGCGATTTTTCAAAAGCCCGGCGTAAAGCTGACCAAGTTCCACACGGAAAGCCGCGATCTGCTCCGGTTTCAAATCCGAGCGATTCAACCTTTCTTTCAACAAGTCCGCGAAACCTCGCGCGTCGTCGGCACTGGTCGCACTGGTCGTCTGGTACGAGGCACGCAGACGCTCGAATGCTTCGTCGCGATCGGGCAGCAACTTGAGCCCTTTTGCCAACGCCTTCCGAGCACGCGCCACGTCGGAAACAAAATTCTGGGACAACACTCCTGCCAACATGCAGTGCAGGTATCTCTCCTCGGCGTCGTAAAGCTGCTCGGCGAGCTGTTCCGCACAATCGAGCGCAACGGCGTATCGTTTGTGACGCAACGCAAAATGAAGCAGGCCGCGCAATGTCGGAACCTGATCGGTCGCTTTGGCAAGCGCCGATTGATACAGCGCCATCACCTGATCCGCATCCTGGCCAAGATGTGCCGCAGCCTCGGCAGCCCGTGTCAAAAAAACGGCTGCGCTGCGTCGTTGGCTTGCTTCCTCGGGCCCCGAACCCACCGGAAGTTCGCCGATCCACTGCGACAGCTCTGCCAGTTGCGTGAAATCGCCGCGCTGCGTCGCTCCCTCGTGCAAAAAACGCAACGCAGGCCGACACGAGTGGTCGCGATACAACGCCAGCCGGAAATCATTTTCCATTTGGTTTCGCGTCGCTTCAGCGTCGCCGCCTTGCTGCCACAACAAACGCTGACGCAACCGAGCCCGATCCGAACTGATGTGAACGGCGAACGCGGTGTCCGTCGCTGTTAGACCCATTTGCTCATACAAATGGACCAGCTCGCCGAACTGGCCTCGGGCCAGAAAGTGGCGTTCGAGCGCACGCATCGCCAAGTGATTGTTCGCATCCACCGTCAGGACGTTTCGATAGGCGTTTTCGATGACCTCCGACCGCTTTGCTGGATCGTCGATTTGCAAATTGGCCAGCAGCACCTGCCGCTCGAACGCCTGGATGCGCGTCTGGATGTCCGTCGCTTCTTTGAGTTCCGCCGCCGTAAACCGGCTCAGTTCCTCCAGCATGCCCGCCGCAAGACAGGCATGTACGAGCTTGGCTTTTGCGACGGGATGTCCCGGTTTCAGTTCCAACGCCTGTTGATACCGCTGGACAGCCAAACGCGCTTTGCCCGTTGCTTCAAGCTGCTCACCCGAAAGAATCAGCAGCGCATACCGTGTGTCCGAGTCGGGATCTTGCGCAAGTTCTCGCTCTAGCACCGACAACGCCTCACCCGCTCGCCAAGCTGTGATGTACGTCCAATCATCGAGCCCCATCAAAGATGGATCTCCGTCGGACATTTGCATCAAATCACGGTACGTTCGCAGGGCCAACAAAGGTTCTGACGCATCGAATTCTTGCGCCGTAGCCAACCGAAGGCCCCAAGCCCGTTTCGACGGACCTTTCGCTGTCTCGACGTATCGCGCCAAAAGGGCAGCCGTCACGACATTCGAGAGGCTGCTTCGTCGAACTCTTTCTTTTGGAATTTGCGCCAGCATCAGTTCAAGCCGCAGAAGCGCCCGAATGTGCAAAGGCTCGGCGAGCAAAGTCTGCCGATAGCTTTCTTCGATGGGGCCGACCTCTGGGTTTGGATCGGTTTTTGTCGAGGACAAAAGGCTTCCGCGCGCAAAAAACAGCCGAGCCGCTGCATCACCTTTCGCCGTCGCTGCTGCTACATGAAGCTGCTGCGCCAAGGACGCAACCAGAGCCGGCTCAGCCACGCCTCGCAACCGCATCGCACACGAGAACAGCCGAGCATTTCGAGCCTCGACCAGCGACGGTGCCATCGCGACCACGCTTTGCGGCATCGGCGGTTCCTCGGCGAGCACACGGGCTGCCTCGGCAAGCTCTCCGGCCCGGTCGAGCCGTGCGACCGCTTCCTCGCGAAGAACCCGTCGAGAAAGCTCGTCCGCTGGTTCAACTCGAACCCGCTGAGTCGCCCGAAGCAAAACCCGAGCCGCCTGAACGCCGTCCCCATCGCTCAACAGCAACACAGACAAGCGATGCGCTGCCTCCTCGAAATCAGGCGCAATTTGCAAAGCTTTGGTCAGTTCCGCTTTCGCTTGAGCGCGGCCCGCCTCTCCCTCTGTAACTTGCTCCGCAAGGTCTGCGGCGTACAGCAGCGCATATGCACCTTCACCATCGGTGGCCTGCGCCTGCTTCTGCCACATGCTCAGCAAATCACTCGGTCGGCCCATCTTTCGGCAAACCCGCTCGAGGAGCCGATACGTCACGCCATCCGCTTCACCGTCTGTCGTCGCTGACAGCGAAGCCAAAAGCGCCTGTTGAGCCGATTCATCTTGCCCGGCCAGCAAAAACGACCGACCCGCTTGCCGCAAAGAATCTGCCCGTTTCCAGTGATCTCGCTCGTGGCCAGCCGACTTGAGGTGGGCCGCCCCCGCTGCTGCGTTGTCTTTGGCCTGTTCCGCCAAAAACGCCAGCGTGTCCCAAGAAAACGCATCGCCAAGTTCCGCCGCTTGGGCGAAACGCTCCTTCCGCTGCGAAGCCGGAGAAAACCGCGCAGAAAGCCGCAGGAACGCAGCTTTGAGTCCTGCCGACATCCGCACACCTTGGGCTGACAAAATCGCGCTGGAAAGCGGCGTAGCTTCGTTTTCGTCCTTCCGTACACGGGGCAGCCGAGCGGCGACCCGGAAAAGGCCCAGCGCAGCCGTCAACGTCGGTTGCTGCGCAAGACTGGTCTCGAATCGCTGCGCCGTCGCTTGGTCGCGGCCAGACAGTTCGTCCAAACGAGCGCGTTCGTTTTGAAAAACTGCCCGGACGATCCCTGACGACGGTGACATCGCGATCAAACCATCGAAGGTTTGTGCGACCTCACTTGTGTGTCCTTGCGCGAACTGGACATCGGCCAGTGCAAAAAGTGCTTGCGCCTGACCGGGTTTTTGGCCTCCGCGCGGAATCTGCGTCAAAAATTCCTGCGCCTGTCCACGGGCTTCACCGAGTTGGCCAGAGACACGCAGAAGCTCGATGTGGTGAAACCGCAAACCCACTTGTTCCGACGCGCCGCAGATGGCCCGTTCGCGTTCGATGAGGGACGCCGCCTCGTCCGGCTGAGCAAACGGCCCCGGCGTTTCCAGAAGCCGCCGCAGGGCCCTCAACGCCGTGCGGTTTTGCGGGGCCAGGTCCAGCACGCGACGATACAAATCGATGGCGTCGCTCTTGTCGAAAAGTGACTCTGCCTGGGCCGCTGCCGCCAAACCCAGTTGAGCCGCATCCGACGGATGTTTCGCCGAATTCTGGGCCTCTGTTTCAAAGAACGCCTTGGCCACTTTCCGCGTCGCTGTTTCCAACCCCGCACCCATTCCCACGCACGGTGGAGGTGGGGGTAGGTGTTCCACGGTAGGCAAAGGAAGTCGCCGGGGCGCGATCTGCGTACCTTCGTTCCGCAACGCCACACGCGCAAGACCCGGCTGAAACGGCGTGACCCGCGCCGGTTCTGACGTGGGCTTGGCTGCCTCGGACGGACCAGACGAACTTTCTGCCAACGGCTGAGGCTGAGGGTGAGGTTCCGGTTGGGCTTCCGTCGCTGTCTCTATCGGAGTCGCTGTCGCTGGCTTCTCCGTTCGATCTTCCTTCGAGGGTTTGGTCTCGGGAAGCAACAGTTCGCTCGGTGCCAGCATCGGCGGCGGAGGCAACGAAAATTCCACCGAACGCTCGCTCGCCGTCGAATCGACAGGCCCGGTCGATCCCGCCACAAGAGAGCCCGTCGGATTCTTTCCGAAATCGGGGAGAATTTGGCTGATCGACGGATCGACGACAGACGCAGGCACCGAAAGCGGCATCGCAGAAGCAACGATCGAAGCCGATGGCTCAGCCAACAGCACCGACGCATCGGGCGACGCGACCGACTCGGTCGGAATCGACACCGACGGCTCAGCCAACAGCACCGACGCATCGGGCGACGCGACCGACTTGCTTGTCAAAGCCACGTCGATTTGCACGTCGTACTCTTCGTCATCGTCGGCAGGCATCGGAAAGCCAGTCTGTGCGACCTCTGACGCAACAGGCATTTTTCCATCAGCAGGCTCGACCCTAGAACTCGGCCTGCTTGTGCCGACGGCCGCTGTCGCATCGATCGAATCGGGCGAATCGGGCGGCTCGGGCGACTCAATCGATTCGATTTTTGCTGGTCCGACGGCAAAATCCAAATCGAAGTCGCCCAAAATCCCGGCGGCTGGCGCGATGGGCGGTAGCGGCGCAGCGTCTCCCTCACCATCGATGGGAGGCAACGCAAGCGGATCGGCGTTCGAGGAAGCCGCATATTTTTCCGTCGAGACCGCTTGTGGCGGAACAATCCCCGACACATCCGGTTCTCGCACGGTCTTTCCCGTCGGTTTGTCTTTTGTATCAGTCGGGAAAGCGGGCTTGGAAACCAACGTTTCGTCGGGAGAATGCACCACCGCCGTGCGCAACTCTGGAGGAAGTTCGTCCTCGGAATTGAGCGTATTCCCACCAACACTGGCGAGCTGATCCCAATTGAAATCCTCGTCGCCAAAGTCAAAATCGCCGAGGAGTGAATCTGCTGTCTCTGATTTCTTGCCGTTTTGATCAGCCGGAGGCACGTTCTTACTCCTTGTCAGTCAGACCGAGTTCTCGACGGAAATTGAGGATGTCCGCCGAGACGCTCCAAGCAAGCAAGTTCCGCGCTGCCTTGAGGGAGTGTTCCTCGTCGGCATCCAAACGAAAACCCGTCTCGGAAAATGCCGCTGCCAAATGCCCGGTCATCGCCAACGCCAAATGAGCACAGCCTTGCAAAATCGACCGCTGCCAACCCAGCAGAAGTTCTTTGCCGTGTTCCCCGGCCAAATCCTGCATTTTCGACGACAGGTCTTTCAGCTTTGAACGCTCTTTTCGCGTGATGGCGCGGTCGAGATTTCGTGTTTTCTCGTCGAGCTTCGTGCGCTCGGTTTGGGCCAGCGCCGGTCCGCTCTTTCCAACCAACTGACAACACGACGCGAAGAACAGAAGAATCTCCGTCGGTGCACAGTCCACCGCACCCAACCGATCGGGAATCAACGCGAGTTTTTGGACCAGACGGAAACTTTGCGCCGGTGTCCACGCGGCCAAAGGCTCGGTGTACGCGCTTCCACACACCAATTGTTGTCCGACAGCAGCACACGTTTCCTTCTCTTTCCCTGCAACCAGCACATACGCGATGCTCAAGTCGGTGTTGCCGAGACCAAAGCGTTGCGCAAACGAGTCCACAGCAACCCAGGCGGGCGGAATCTTCTTGGCGTTGATTCGATCTTTCGGGCTTGAAGAAAGCTGCGCCACGTCGGGACCGAGCAGCTTGCTCGCGGTCTCCCAAACCTCCTGCCAAATCTCGAACGGCAGGCCCCGCGCTTCCGACGAAAAAGCCGCGCTTCGCAACGGTGGGCCAACCGATCGGTCAGGCACCCGCAACAAAAGCCCCGATGCCGACTCGGCGAGACCGCCCACCGCCCGAGAGACCTGCGCAAAAGCCTGCGCTGCCAAGCTGTGCGCCTCGGACGATTTTTGCCAGTTCAAAATCTGCTTGAGCGCCTCAAACGGCTTTCCCGAGAGCGCCACATCAATGTCCGCAAATTTTGCCGCCTCCGCTCGGGCCGCGTCGCGCGCTCGAAGCAGAGCCTGCTGCGCCTTTGCCGCGTCCCCACCCGTCTGACACAACTTCACAAAATGCTCCAACGCTTCGATTTGCAAGGGCTTTTCGTCGATGAGTCGTTCCAGCACCAAAGCCGCTGCTACAGGATCGCCCACGTCGAACTCATACAGCTTCGCAACGTCGAGTAATGTTTTTTCGCGCAACGTCGCACTTTCATTGCTCGTCGGAAGCTCACTCGCCATCGCCTTGAGCGTTTTGTATGCATTCGGCTTGTCGCCTTGCCGCAGAAAGAGACCGAACAGCCGTCGCTGAAGCTGCACACGTTGCTCGGTGTCTTCCAGCGTCTCCTCGGTGCCAGTCGCCTGCCGCAGAGTGTGACGAAGCTTGAGCGCCTCGGTCAAATGCTCAATCGCCTTGTCGGGCGCGTGGTCTGGCAAAAGCTCGCCCAATGTACGATGAAGTACGTATTTCTCTGAAGGTGTATGCGCCAGTTCGAGCAGTCGCTCGTAATGCATCGTCGCTGCCGCAATATCGCCGTGTTGCGAACGCAAAGCCGCCAAACGATGGTGTGACAATGTGTGGTCGGGTTTGATAGACAGCAGGGTTTCCAGGTCTGCCGCCGCCAGCAGGTTCTGACCCGACAACAAATGCAGCGCGGCTCGTTGCGACAAAAGCTGCACCCGCATCGCCTGGTCAGAAGCACTGTCTCCGTCGGAACGAGGAACCTGTGCCAGCCGGAAATCCAACAGTTCCAAAAGGGGCCCATTGTCGCCGGTTTGATCGGCGTGCCCTTTGAGCAGCCCCAACAACGTAGACACAAGATTTTCATCGAATGGTCGGGAATCCACCGCAGCCCGCAACGAGGCTGCCGCGCCATCTTGATCCCCGAGCCGAAGCAACATTTGCCCCGCTTCTACATACAAGTCAGCCCGACTTTCTCCGTCGGTGACGACCGCCGCCATCCGCAGCGTGTACATCGCATAAGCCCGCAGCCTCGCCGCGCTTTCGGGAGAGAGCGGCTGATCTCGCAACGGATCTAGCTCTGCCGTCGTCGGTGCCGTCGATTGACGCAACAAAAACAGCGCGTGCAGATGATTTGGGTGGATCTGCAAGGCACGCAGCGCGGCTTCAGCCGCACTTTGACGCAACTTTGCCGCCGTCGGCTCGTCCACCTCATCTGCGGAACTTTGAATCAGCAGGGCCTCGACCTCGAGCAGGACAAACTGCACGCGGTCCAAGGATTCGCCGTCCGCACACAACGACTGACGAGCCCGCAACGCACGAACCACATCGGGAAGCTGCGCAACCTGCTCCAACACCGAAAGATCGGAAAGCAAATCTGTAAGAGGAATCACAACTTGCGGTTCGTCTCCAAGAACACGATACGCGAGAAGAAACCGTCGAGCAGCCTCGCCATCACAGCCCGGATCGTCGTCACAAGCCAAGGTCAACAAACCCGCACGAACCAGAAGCTCGCCTGCCAGCGGCTTGCACGCCGCATCGTTTTGCGCAAGCAGAAGTTCGGCCCATTCCGCCAGTGCATCGCCTTGCGCTTTTCCATCTTCTCGACGCTGATTCAAAAGAACTCGCGTCAAACCAAGCTGAAGTTTTGCCGCCGCAGAAACTTTGTCCTGTGCGTCGCGCAGTTCTTTGGCAGTTTTTTGCAACTTTGCATCCGCCTGTTCAAGTTCTGAACTGGTCGGAATCTCCGAGAGCAAAAGCTGGTTGCTCTTTTCCTCGGCAAGAAGAGCACAGGTTTCCAGCGAGAGCGGATCGTCTGGGGAAAGCGAATCGGAAAGACCCTCGAAAATCTCTCCGAGCCTTTCGTAACGCCGTTGCTGCATCGTCGCTTTCAACCGGCCCACCGCAGCGTGGGTGGCAGCCATCGATGGCAACGGACTGGCTTGAAGTGCTTGGTCGTACAGTGCATCCACTTCCAGCGGTTTTGCCGCCTGATCGTCACGAAGATCAGCGACCTCTAGAAGCATCTCCCCGCGCAAAACTTCCGTCGGAGCATGCTCTGCGATCTGCGAAAGTGTCGCCTGAAACTTCGTCGTGTCGGCGCTCCGTCGATAGTGTTGCCTCAACGCAAAAAGTGCCGACAAGTTCGTCGGATCACGCTGCAATACCGCTCGATGCAGCGACGCAGCCTGATCAGGCAAGTTCAGCTCGTTCTCTAAAAAATCAATGAGTTTGGCGTACAGCCCTCGTTCGGCCCGCAAACTGGCGTCGTCTGTTTGCGTCGCAATCTGATCCATCTGCCGACGGAGAAGTTGCGACAATTCATCTTTCCGTCCTTGCGAAAGGTAGAGCCGCTCAAGCTCTTCCAACGCCTGGAGATGGCCGGGTCGAACCGACAGAACGTGCTCGTACAGTGCGATGGCCTCTTGGCCACGACCCAGCTTCGTCAGCAATTCGCCGCGTCGCAGAAAATCAGACACCGTCGGAACGGCCTTGTCTCCTAGCGCACCGATCCATGCCCCGAGCGCCCGTTCTTCGTCGGCCAAGTCACCACGAAAACGCGCCTGCAGAACCCGCCGTCGCAAAAGTCTGAGGTCCGTCGCCGCGTGCTTTTCAAGTTCCGCAAGATGCGGCTTCGCAGCGTCGGGAGTCGATAGCACACCCGTATACAGGTCAGCCAAAACCTCGCGCAACAAATGGGCTTCACTTTGGTCAACCATTCCGTCTGACAAGCGGCGCTCGAACAGTTGCGCCAAAAGCCCCTCGCGGCTGCTGCGAAGATAGATTTCCTCAAGAAGAGCATCGAGCAGCGCGCGGTGTGTGCGACCTGGCCCCGACAGCGGCCTCGTCAGAAGCGACTCAGCCTGCGTCGCCAAAGCCTCGGCCCGCGCTAGGTCCCCCGATTGAAGGATGCAATCCGCAGCGGCGATGAGTGCTTCACACGCCCACCCCACGTCGGGTGTCTTGTCCCCATTTTTTCCAGAAATCCCGTCGGAAACGCGAGACGCTTCCGCCTCCAGAAGAGCCGCCAAAGCGGGCAAATCGAACCTCTCCATCGCCCGTCTTTGACGCAGCAACGGCAACAGCAAATGCGTCGGTGCGAGTCCCGCTACTTGACTTTCCAGTTTCTCTGCCTCGTCGTTGCTGCCCGCCGCCCGAAGCGTCATCGCTTGCTTCAACCACAAACCAATCGGCGGTGGAGCATCGTCGGAACGCTGGATTCGCAATTCTCGTTCGCGTTCCATAAGTTGCGCATACAGCCGTGCCGGATGGCCTTGCGCATCCGCGACCGTCAACAATTCCGGCAGCAGCAGCGGATCTGCGGGCGATTTTTCCTGCGCTTGCTCCAGGTATTGCCACGCCAGATCCAAATTCCCGACTTTCTCTCGTGCGAGCAGTGCCTGCCAGCGACGAATTCCAACGATCTGATCGGTCAAAAACTGTTTGCGCGGCTGCTGCGCGTTTTCGACCTGCATTTCCAGAATCTCGGCTCGGATGTCCAACGCTGTCAGACAATCGGGAATCCGGCCCGCCGTCGCCGTGATGCGAACGATCTCGTCAATCACCCGAAGCTGGTCCACGCCAACGTCATAGGCATCGTGCAGGCAATTCAGCGCCGAAGTTACGTCTGTCGAAACCGCGCGATTGTCGCCCGAACTCGTTTGAGGCAGTTCTTCTATGCGAGCCTGTTCAATCAGAAGCGCCACGCGACGACCGGGATCTTTGGTCGCGTGCAGAAGCGCGCGATACACGGCCAGAAGTTCGTCGCCGGGCCGGGTTGTCCCCTGCGCCAGCGTCGATTCCCCCGCTTGCCGCGTCAGGACCTTTTCCAGTGCGACGATGGGTGCCAACGCCTCGCGATCCATCTCGTGTGCGCTGCGGTAGCACACCATCGCTTCGTCTGCGCTTCCCAGCCGATCCTCCAGAATGTGGCCCTTTTCCGTCAGAAGTTCGGCGCGCTCTCTGGCGCTGGCGGCAGCATCGGCCTCCAAATCCAGCAAGCGAATCAAGCTGGGCCACATTCCCCGTCGGTAATACAACCTCCTGAGCGCCCACAGATTCGGCCTCAGTGCTGGATCGCGGGTCAGCGCCGCCGCGTAACCCTGCGCCGCGTCGATGTCTTCTTCCTCGATGCCGCTTCCGGCCTGCTCCAACAAGACTGCGATTTCGTGCTGCAAAACAGCCGCACGACGCTCGTCTTTTTCATCTTCGAGCTGTCTTTCGAGAAGTCCGATTCGATCCTTGGGTCTTTCGTTTTTCGCTCGACGCGAAAACAGATCCACTGGGTCCACCGCGCCGGCAAGATGCGCCTCGTCGCTGGGAATCGGTTCTGCTTCCAGAATCTCGATGGCATCCGCCCCACTGTCAGGCAAAAGCGTCACCACGTCATCTTCTGCCTCAAGCGCAATGTCGGCGTCATCTAGCGCCGCGATGACCGCTTCAGCAGCGTCAACAGGCCGACCTGCGTCGGATTTTTGGGGCAAGGGTCGCAAGCTGTGAAGAAGGTCCTCTGGATCGTCGATGGAAGACATGGAAGCGCCCGTCGTTGTTCGTGCTCTAGGCTTTTTCGCAATTTTACAAGCGGCTGCAAAGGGATACGCAGCACAATGCGGCAAAGCCTAGAGAGCCTGACTCTAGGATATCATGCCTTCCTGTTTTCTCCTGTTCTTTGGCTGGCTTAATTTCCGACGATAGCGCCGAAACCATCGAAAAGCTGGGTCTCGCGCCTGAAAGAACCTGAATCGCTCCGCCGACCAGATGATTGGATTACATGTCAGTGCATCTAAGCCCGAATCACGAGCTTCGCTGTGCGCAAGGATCGCATTGACCGTTTGTTTCTGGTTGTATGTGGTTGTGTGCCGTGAACCGACAGGTCTGGAATTCTTCTAATATCAGTTTTGGGAACAGGTCTATTGGACTAGCGCTTCCTTTGGGATTCGGAAAGCTGGATAGCCAAAGGACCCGCTGCAACCAACAATTCGTGTATCGGGCCTCGCCTGTCACCACGGGAATTGATGGCACGCCTTGCCAGCACCTTTTCGATATGCAGATCACGGTAGAGCCGCAACGTGAGAGGCACTGCCGAGTTCGACACAAGCACATGAACGCCGCGTAGTCCCAGCCGACATACCCAATCTGCGAGCCGTTCTTGCTCACGTTCCGTGAAACCGCTGCCGTGATATTTTGTAAACGACGCCGTGCGGCTCTGCGGAGCATACGGCGGATCGCAGTAAACAAAATCCCCTGCGGCACAGTCGTGCTCGATGTCGTCAAACGACGCCACTTCCACGGCCACTTTTCGCAACGCAAAGCTCGCCGCACGCAGGTCGTTTGGCGCGCAGATTTGTACTTGTTTATAGCGCCCAAACGGCACATTAAACTGACCTTTGCTATTTTCGCGAAATAGGCCATTAAAACACGTTTTGTTTAGGTACACAAAGCGCGCTGCTCGCTGAATTGGATCGAGATTAGACGGATTTAATGCGCGGATTTCGTAGAAGAAATCGCTGTCATTTGGAAAAGTGGACAACAGCGAAATTAGTGTCTCCACACGATCTCGAACAATTTGGTACGCATTGATCAATTCCCCATTGATATCTGTCAATCTGACGAGCTTATCATCAAGCATTCGCTTTTCTTGCAATGCAAAAAAGAGCGCACCGCCGCCTACGAACGGTTCATGGTAACTTTGAAAAGAAGATGGCAAGCGTTGCAACAAATCCTGCAACAATTGACGTTTCCCACCAGCCCACTTCACAAACGGTTTCGGCGACATGTGCGATGGATGATCGACCTGACTCGGGTTTCCTGCACAGTTTGTTCCGTGTGTATCTGCACACGTTGTACGGAAACACGAAAGCGCAGGAATCTCCTGCGTGACATCAATCAATGGAGGCACAACGCCCATGCTATGGGCAAGGCCAAAGGACGCAAATTTTTGGACGAAAAATCACGTTTTTCTAGCCCGAACTGACGGTCACAGCAGACAGCCCGGATTTTCGAGCGGCACGTTTGCAGACGAGAAACGACTGTGAGGAAGGGGGCAATCGCCGTTCACCCGGTGGTGTCAGCGAACGTGTGGAAGTTTAGGAGTGAAAAGCAGACGACAGGGTGAAGTAGACGGCGTAAAGCACAAACAGGAGCAGCGGAAAGAACAGGAAAGGAGACAGTTTCGGGAATTGCTCGACGAAGGATATGACTTGGTAGGTCATGCGCTTGGCCAAAGTAGCAGGGCAACGTACAGCGCAACGTCCCTCGGTGATTTGTTGCAGTTCCGCAATCATCTCGAACGCGCTTTGGTAGCGTGCGTTCGGGTCCTTCTCCAGTCCCTTTGCGACGTAGTGCAACAAGTCTGAGCGAGGCACCGGATGTTTCGGATGGCGAACAAAAATGAGCTGCCAATACCCAAAATTCTCCGTCGCGATGGCCATCAAGATGCTGTTGAGCGTGAGCTTGTCTGACAGGTAGTGACGAAGCGCCAAAAACTCGTGCAGCAGAACTGAGGCACTGTACAAATCGCTGCGCTCGTCGATGGCATCGTTTTTGCCCATCGCTTGCTCGGGCGACATGTAGGCCGGTGTCCCGATGAGCTGGTCATTGCGTGTCGCAAACAATCTATTGAGCGTCTCCGCTTTTTCAGGTGCGGGCTGCGTTTCTCCCGTTGGTTCTGCGCCGCGAATGCGTTTCGCAACGCCAAAGTCCATCAGCATCACCTCGCCGTAACGCCCGACCATGACGTTCGCCGGTTTCAAATCCCTGTGAACCACGCCCTGGTCGTGCGCGTACTGGAGGGCGCGCAGAAGGCCCATGAAGATGGTCAACCTGACCTCGACTGGATAGCGTTGGTGATAGTCCGGGTCGCCGTCAGCGAGTTTGTGGATGATGTGCTCCAGCGTCTCGCCATCCACGTACTTCATCACAAAGTAGTAGTTGCCGTTTTCGTCCAAGCCGACATCGTGGATGGGGACGATGTTCGGATGTTCGAGTTGACCGACGGTGCGAACCTCGGCGACAAAACGGAGAAGAGCCGAGGAGTCCTCGCTGGAAGACAAAAGCAGCCGCTTGCGAGCGACGGTGCGACCGATGTCGTTGTCACGCACGAGACTGACCTCGCCCATTCCCCCCTTTCCGAGGGGTTTCAGCGTCTCGTACCGTGTGCTGCATTTTCGCACCAACTCGATGCGCTCTCCGTGCTGCTCGATGAGGGGCAAGACCGTGATTTCACGGGGAACGTCTTTTGCGGTCGTAAACAGCTCGCCCGTCTTCTTTTCGTCTGCGGCTGACGAATCCGCAGCCTGTGTTTTCAAAAGCTCCATCGGTGCCGCTTGCGTCGGCAACATGGCATCCATTGCGTCTGTCGCGTCTATCGCGTTTTTGCTCATCACGTACCCCGTCTTGTTTCGGAAAAAAACACCCCGCCCTCCCCTGCTCTCCCTTTCGATCGGAACATGCTGCCACTGTAGCCCAGTTTCCCCCCAGCACCGGCTTCATCCCGTCTGAAACCCCGCCAAGCCGCGCTCATTTTAAAGAAGAAAGGACAAAAATTGGATGCTGCCCGGACACAAAACCGCACGTTGTTGCAAACTTGCATTCTCCCGACGGAAACCTCGTTGATCTCTCGGTCTTTTCCATTGTATAAGAGGCGAACACACTCTCTAAGGATTTCCAAATGTCCCAACTTCCTTCCAAGACCCGCCACAACCTGCTTTTTTCCGTCGTTCTGTGTTCGCAAACGCTGCTGTTTGGTTGCAACCGCACCTCGGGCTCGGGTGCAGCCAAAGACGACCTGCGCATGGTTCCCAAAGAAACCGATGTGGTGTTCATGGTGAACGTCACGCAGGCGCGCAAAAGTCCGCTGTGGGACAAGTTCGTCGAAAAATTCAATCAGAGCAAAGAGAGCAAGAAGAACCTGGATGAAGTGGTGGCCAAGTGCCAAATCGATCCGGTGAAGCAAGTCGATTCTCTGTTTGTGGCGGTTCCGTCGAACGTGGATGAATCCAAAGAGTTTGCCGTGCTTTTGAAAGGGAGTTTTTCGCCAGACAAGTTCGTGGATTGCATAGTGAAAATCGCCAAAGAAAAGCACGAAGCCGTCACGGATGGGGAATACAACGGAGTCAAGTACTACTCGATGGGAAGACCGTCGTCGTTCATGGCCGCAATCCCGAAAAAGGCCGTCGTGCTCGCGGGTTCGGAATGGATCAAAAAAACGATCGATTTGGCGAACGGAAAAGGCGACAACGCGACGGGAAATGCGGCGCTTCTGGACACCATCAAGCGAACCAAAACGGCGCACACCCTGTGGTGGGCGGGTCTGGTTCCCGAGAAAGTCGTAGAAAAAATGGGGAGCAACCCGCAACTGACCCCGCTGCGGTCGCTGAAAAGCGTGTCGGGGTCCATCGACATCGCCAAAGGTCTCGAGATGCACGCCTACTTGGATTTGGGTTCGGATGCGGATGCAACGCAGCTCAAAGACAAAGCCACCGAGCAACTGGGCGGTCTGCGCAATCTTCCGGCAGTCAAAATGATGGGCATGGCGAGTTTCATCGACACCGTGAAAGTCTCGTCGCAAAAGGCGTCGTTCGTGGTGGATGTGAACATGGATCAGAAGCAAATGGATGACCTCATCGAGCGCGTCACCGGCATGGCGCAGCAATTCGGAGGCCGTTCGCGGCACGCGGACTAACCCTTCCTTCCAAGAACCCCGCATTTCCACCTCTTCGCTCCCTCCCACAGGTCGATTTTTGGCACACGGTTTGCGCCATGTTTCGGGTGCCCGCGGTTTTTTGAGCCGTTTGGTTCCCCTGTGCGCACTTAACCGTTGGGTGTCAGAGCCTTTCGATAGGTTCTGACATGGCGCAAGCCACTTCCCCAAAACCCTTTTGCGGAGAGAAAACATGCGAACACGACAACCTGAACTTGGCCGATTTGGTTTGAGGACCCTCGGAAGCTTGGTCCTTCCTTTGTTCGGTTCGGTTGCGCTCGTGGCTGCCTGCGACGGCGTGCCGAGCGACATCGAACAAACCACCGATGAAGTCACAAGCGGCGAGGAGAACCTTTCCCCCGACACCACCCCCCGCTGCATGACCGCAAAAGAAGGGGGCGCAACCAGTTGCAAGGACGAAAAAACCTGGCGCGGCTACGGTGAAGCTGCCTGCAAGGCCAAGGGTCTTGTGCTGAAGGATGTGACGTTTGCCAATGCATGCGGCGCGGGAAACTGGCGCGAAGCCACGTACACCTGCTGTGACTCGGTAACGCCTCCTCCTGACGCATGTATTTCTCAAATGCTCAGCACTGCGTCCGGCATGTGCATTGATGACACCACCTGGAAGACCAAGGCCGCAGATTTTTGCAAATCGAAGGGCCTGACCCTCAAGAATCTGTCGTTCGGCATGGCCTGTCGCGGGGGTCACATCGAAGCCAAGGTGGAGTGCTGCAAGACACCGACTCCGCCACCACCACCGCCGCCGGGCATGTGCTTCAGCGAGGCGATCAAAGATCCGACCGGTGCGTGCATCGACGACTCGATGTGGAAGATGCGAGCGGAGGCGTTCTGCAAAGCCAAGGGCGCTGTGGTCAAGAACTTGGCGTTGGGCACAGCCTGCCGAGGTGGTCACCTGGATGCCAAGGTCGAATGTTGCAAATCGACAACGCCGCCGCCGCCGCCGCCGCCGCCGCCGCCGCCTCCTCCGCCGCCGCCCCGTTGCGCGTGGATGCCTGTCCCCGGCGCGGGAATTTGCAAACTCCCAAGCGTGTGGCGACACGACGCCTTCATGCTCTGCATGAGCAAAAAGCAAATCCTGCGCGACATGCGGATCGACGGCATGTGTGCGATGGGTGGGTACATGCGCGCCCAGGCCGAATGCTGCAACATGATGCCGCCACCGCCGCCGCCGCCACCACCGCCGCCACCGCCCTCGACCTGCGTGGGTAGCATTTTGGGCGATGGAAAAGCCTGCATTTCCGAAGCGAATTTGAAAGGCGAGGCCGAGAAAACCTGTACGGCACACGGAATGAAGTTGCGGGACTTCTCTCCCTACGACGCATGCCCCGGCACGCCGTCGTTCCGTCACGCCAAATTTAGCTGCTGCAAGTAGTCCGTTCCCTTCCACAAGGCTGCCTGTCCCCTCATGGCAGCCACGCAAACCCTTCGCTACGCCCTACAAACCAGTTTGATCACCTGATCAAACCCCTCGGCCAGCCGGGCGAACCCCTCGGCCAGCCGGGCGAACCCCTCGGCCAGCCGGGCGAACCCCTCGGCCAGCCGGGCGAACCCCTCGGCCAGCCGGGCGAACCCC
>Ga0268298_10000385_pt1 | contig 56969 bp, 49 predicted proteins | sample WWTPWeurt_MetaG_FD_194462 | JGI IMG/M metagenome (GOLD analysis project Ga0268298, IMG submission 194462) | Activated sludge microbial communities from WWTP in Nijmegen, Gelderland, Netherland - WWTP Weurt | ecosystem: Engineered > WWTP > Aerobic digester > Activated sludge | place... | reverse complement strand
TGGGGCTATCTCAAGGTTTGCTCAATATTTCGCCACTTTCCGGGGTGACTGTGCGGCAATTGTGCCCGTGTTCGCACCGGTAAGCGGGAGATTACATGACGCTAAGCTCTTGCCCCGAGTGTAATTCAACTTAACCTTCCGGCCCAGCATGGTCTTGCCCTGGCTTAAGGGTTGTGTCAAGCACAGGCAAGCTAGACTAGTCTAGATAGGATTGATACTGCATCAAAATCGGCACAGTCTTACTGCGGCCCAACCCTGTTCGCTTAGGTGGCTGACGGCTTGGGCGCGGCGGCGGCGCCTCTTTGCTGCTGAGGCAAGGGATTGAGAATCATGATGACGCTCTTGCCTTCCAGCTTGGGCTCTCTATCCATCATGCCAAGGTCTTTCAGATCTCCGGCAAAGCGGTTCATCAGGTCGATAGCCATGTCGGCGTGCTGCATCTCTCTACCGCGCAGAATAATCAAGACCTTGATCTTGTCGCCGTCATTGAGAAATTTCTGGGCGTGCTTAAGCTTCACCTGGAAATCATGATCTTCAATTTTGTAGCGCATCTTGATTTCTTTCACGTCTTGCACGTGTTGTTTGCGCTTACTTTCTCTCGCTTTCTTCTCCATCTCGAACTTATGGCGGCCATAATCGAGAATTTTGGCTACAGGCGGATTGGCGTCCGGCTGTACTAGAAGCAGGTCGAGACCCTTCTCTCTGGCATTGGCAAGAGCTTCCCGTGTCGGAACGATTCCTAATTGGTTGCCTTCTTCGTCGATGAGTCGAACTTCACGGTCACGAATTCGCTCATTCAACGGCGGCAAGTCTCTTCTCGGTTCCGGTCTGCGGGGATCGTTAATGCTCAAGCAATACCTCGTAAGTATTGAAGGGATGTTGGAAAAATTTGCCGAAGGTGGGACTTGAACCCACATGAGCTAATGCTCACTACGCCCTGAACGTAGCGTGTCTGCCATTTCACCACTTCGGCGGCTTAGCAAGTAATTCTACAACGTTGGTTGCGACAATTACTTGCTATTTTAGATTACTTGCCCAAACAGTTGCGATATCTCAACTGAAGTTTTTAACCTTCGGCCATGTAAGGCATAAGGGCAATGTCCCGTGCTCTCTTAATGGCAACAGTAAGGGAGCGCTGGTGCTTAGCGCAGTTACCGCTGATACGACGGGGAAGAATTTTGCCTCTTTCGGTTACAAACTTCTTCAATCTGTTGGGATCTTTGTAATCGATGAACTCCACCTTGTCGGCGCAGAAACCGCAGGTCTTGCGGCGGCGCGGGGGTGAAGATTCTGAATTCATTCTGACCATTTATATGACTCTCCTAACTTTAAAACTTAAAACGGGATTTCGTCTTCGGAGGAGAAGATGGCATCCAGGTCTTCGGCTTCTGCCGGCTTCTTGCTGCCGGTGGAAACTTTGGCCAGGCTCTTTTCTTCTTTGTCTCCGCTTGCTCTTCCGCCTTGAGCTACCGTTTGAGAGAGGTTTTCGACAGCGCTTGCGTCTATCTCCACATCTCTTTTCTTCTGTCCTTCCTGAGTGGCATAGTTGTTTATCTGGAGGCGTCCGTCAACGCAAACCACATCACCCTTCTTGATCTCCTGAGCGCAACGCTCAGCCAGATCACGCCAGGTGATTACTTTCACGAAGTTTGTTTCGACGCTTTGATCCTGGCGATTGGTGGAATCAACACCAATCGTGAATTCGGTTACCGCCACGTTGGTGTTCGGGGTGAAACGCTTTTCAGGAGCTCTCACCACACGTCCGGACAATACGATTTTGCTTAAACTCATGACTCACCTGCTGGAAGTAGAGAAACGGTAGACAAGCACAACTAGGCGTGAACTGCCGGTTGTTCCTGTACGACGATGAGCGAACGAATAATGTCCTCGGAGAGGGTCATCATTCGTTTGAGCGGGCTTATAGCCTCGGTCTTACATTTGAAGACGATGAGTACGTAATAGCCGTCTCTCATTTTGTCTACTTCGTAGGCAAGTCTTTTACGACCTTTTTTGTCTGTGGACTCAATAGCTCCGCCTTGAGCTTTGATGAACTCTTCGACGGTTGCTACTGTGCGGTCTACAGCTTCTTCGTCCAGATTGGGTCGGACGATGAACATAGTTTCATATGTTTTTGCTTTTTTGTCAGCCAATTTTCTATCCCCTACGGTCTCAATGTCCTGCTTGGCAGGCAAGGGCCTTGTATCAATGTGTATACGAATGGACGATTTTAGCACGCAGGCGGTACCCCGTCCGCATTCTCCGGCGTTTGCGTAAATTCTTGTAATCCTCATACAATAATGTACAGACAGGCAGGTTTCAGGCAGAAGGAAAGGTCATTTGGCATGGTGGAGCAACCGGGCACAGGAGCAAAACGGCAGCACTCGGCAGGGCTCCTGGTGCTTTCACTGCTGACTATTCTCAATGCCGTACCGGCTTTTGGCCGGGAACAGTGGCAGATGCAGCACCCGCAAGGTCCGGCGCCGACCGGGCCGATTGATCCGGGTTCTCTGATGAATGCCATTTACGATCCGACCAAGAACGCGGCGCCGTCTTCTTTCGCGCCTGGCTTGGTGGCATCTCCTAATGCTTCCGTGCCGGGTTTAGCCACTCCTCAGAACGGAAGTAACGCGCGCAGCAATAGCAGAATGCCTGCTCCGGACATTATTCAGCAGATTATTGCTACTCGTTTGCCGGCCGGCACTGTGCTCACGGGAATTCTGGCCGACGACCTTTCTTCCAACAAGAGCTTGCCGCAAGACCTGTTTTCCATCGTTTTGCCGGACGGCTATTTTGCTAATGGCGTTGAGGTTATTCCTCCTAATGCCAGGATTGTTGGCACAGTGGTGTCCGTCTCGCCTTCCAAGTCCATGAGAGGGGTTGGTACCCCGGGAAATTTGCAGGTTGGTCTGACCACCTTGATATTCCCGGATGGGCGCTCCTGTAAGTTTTCTGGTTTCATTGACAGAAACCCTGCACACGACCTTTTGAAGCCGCCGCCGGTGAGGACTAGTTCCATGAACTTCGCCGACTACAAGCGTGATGTCAGCTCTTTCTTTGGTTCCTTTACTTCCGGTCTGGGTGCCATGCGTCGTATTACGGATCGTGGTCCGGATTTTTCATTGAAAGCCGGAACCATGGTACCGGTTAAGCTGTCTGCGGGACTTGATATATCCCGAATGACGGCTCCTACGGTTGCTTCTCCGCTCAACGCAGCAGCCGGCGGCAATTTCCCGGCTGCCACTCCCGATAGTGTGAATAATGGCGGCGTCATGTCTTCCGGTCTGGTAAATCCCTTTGCTGCCGGAGCTGGCAATCGCCCGCCCGGTTCCACTGGCGAACATGATGCAATACCCAGTATATTGCCCGTTGATCTGCCCGATCCGTTTTAGAGTTTGGTGTTGTAAGAAAATAGACAAAAATTCCTTACAGCCTCAAGAATCTCCTGGTGCTCCGGTTGCAGAGTAGTGCTTGGCAAGAATATCTGCAGCTTCTTCTGACGAAATACAAAGTCCGGTTCGAAGCTTGAGGAGTCCTACCAGGTTCATTTGCGGAGAAGTGGTTGTAAGAAAAACTGTCGGGATTTCTGACAAAACCACAAGCCCGGATAAAAGCTTGAGGAGCCGTCCCAGGTTCATTTGGGGAGAGGTGGTTGTAAGAAAAACTGTCGGGATTTCTGACAAAACCGCAAGCCCGGATTAGAGCTTGCGGAGCGTTTCCCGAGTTATCTCTGGTTTAGTTGTAAGGAAAACTGTCGGAATTTCTTACAGGTCTGGAATCCCTGATTAAAGATTGCCGAGCGTTTGTTGAGCTATCTCAGGTGATGTAGTTGTAAGAAAAACTGTTGGAATTTCTGACAGCGCCGGAAGGTCGGATAAGAGATTGAGGTTCATTCCCCGGCTTAGTGCAGGAGGCCTGGTTGTAAGAAAAACTGTTGGAATTTCTTACAGCTCCAGAAGCCCTGATTGAAGCTTGAGTTACATTTACTAGGTGTTTTTTAGCAGTAGTCAGAGAATCCTTTGGTTTTTCTGACCACTACCAAACTCAGTCTTCTAACGTGAGACTAGCTACCCATCTTCTCTGAACAAACTTGGTGCCAGCTTAGTTTCTCCATTCTTTCGCTGTTTCCTGAAGACCGTGTGTAAGAAATTCCACTATATTTTCTTACCACCTCCACAGTTTCGGACTGCTCCAGCCGAAGAACAATAAATTCTTCCTCGTGCATTGAACTTTCGCTCCAGTCAGAGCGTTCTCTAAATTATGGATTCCGTCCAGCATTCTGCTCAGCTATTTCCCGGGAGGTTGCCATGCCAAATTCTCACGCATTCAGGTGTCTTGCTGCAGACAAACTCCTTCAAGCCATATCAGAAAAGAGTCTCTCCCCCTCTCAAATCCTTCGCCGGTTGATAGCCATCATGCCGAAGAATTATGTATTCACTACCAGAGAACTGTTGCCCTTCGCCTCTCGTGCCAACGTTGATACTTTTCTCTGGCGCATGGTAAAAGCCCAGCAGATTGAGAGACTTGCCTGCGGTGTATTCAGGGAAAAGCCGGCCACGGAAGATGGCATGAAACTGGCAAAAGAGCAGGTCCTGGCTATTAAACGAAGGGCCTTTTCCGGCCGTATGGCTCGCGCTGATGCTGGAGTTCTTGCTCAGCGTTCTCTTAATTCGGCATCAACAGACAGTGATACTCCCCGGTTTCTTTCCGATGGCTCATCCAGCTCTTTCAAACTCTGGCCGGACAAAGTGACAATAGAGCAGAAGCGAGCCGGAAGGAGGCTGATGGCCCTGGGTGAAAGTGAAGCTGGTCGGGCTCTGCGGAATTTCTGGTTGCAGGGTGCTCGCAATTGCAAACGAGAGGAAGTCGAGACTTCCCTTGCCCGTTTGAGCGAAAAAGAGCTAACTCAGGTCATAGCCTTGAAAAAGGTAATGCCTCAATGGCTTACGGAAATGCTTCCCGCGCACATTGAGGCATCCGAAACCGGCCTCATTTCTTACATGCAGAATAGTTTGTTCAGGCTCTGGCAGCTTGAACAGCTCCGGCACTAATCTTCCTGGGGCTTACCTTGTCCGGTGGAACCCGATCTGTACTCTGCCAGGTGTCTCCAACCCTGGTGCAAGATCAACTGGTAGGCATAGATCTGCTCGAGCCAGCGACGCTCGCCTTCCGGCAGATCCGGTCTTTCCAGGCGGCGCTTGAGCGAGCCGGTAATCAGTCTGGTTTCTTCAATGGCTTTGCGATAAGAGCGCACTGGTTTTTGCAGCTGAGCCCATGCCGATGGTTGTTCTACCCTGGGGGCGGCAGCAGCTGCCAGGGTCCGTTCGCTTCTCTCAAACTGGCGATCACGATCACCGCTTCTATCCCTGTCCCGATCTCTATCTCGGTCCCGGTCGCGATCACTTGATCTTTCTCTTTCGTTAACTACGCTACCACCATTACCGTTGTCGCGATCTTTGGCCGGCTGTTTGCTCAATACTTGTTGCGCGATCGGATTCTGAATGACATTTTTGTGTTTGTCACCACCGCCGCCACGTCTTCTTTCCTTGCGTTTGGTGCGATAGCACTCCAAGCAGTCTCTCAGACGAGGGTTGCCATGTTCGAAAGTTTTGGAGCAGGTCTGGCATGTGAGGGTGTGCATGACCTGGGACTTGCCCTGTCCTTCACCGGCTTCACCAGCTTCGCCTTCTTGAGTCTCTGCTTCTTCGGAGGATTCGGTTTTGGAAACCGCAGCAACTTCTACGCTGCTTTCAGTCTCTTCTTCCGGTTCTTCCACTTCCTTTGCCGCTTTGGCAGTAATGCGAGTGGCTCTGGCTTTACTTTTGGTTTTGGGAGACTTCTCTTCTTCTTCCTCGGCTTCTTCTTCGTCTGCTTCTTCGACGTGTTTGGCTTTGGCTTTGGCTGCGGGTTTCACAGCTTTGAGAGCTCTTCCCTTCTTCTCCGATTTTTCTGCTTTGCCGCTTTCTTCCGGCTCGTCACCGCCTTTTTCTCGCATTTCTTCGAGATGTTCCATGACTTTAGGATTAGTCAATCCATCTTCTTTCAGTTTGCGGATTTCTTGCAGTTCATCGAGAGCTCTTTTGGGAAGCACCTTGATGCCGTTTTCATCGGTTGCTGTTTCTATGTTGAATTCTTGGATATAGCGTCTGATAGTAACGCTTGTGACATTGAGGTCCTTGGCGGCCTGGGCTATTTTGGTGCCCTCTACCTTGCTTCGACTCATCGATTAAAATAATCCTTAATTACGCTATGACTACGTTGTTTTGCTGTTGTTTGCCGGCCAAGCGAAAAGCACGCTCTTGTACTGCTGCAAACTTCATGGCTCTGATAAAACCTTGAGGACTCGATTAACCGGCCAGCGCAAATAAAATTGCCTGCTTCGGTTTACCAATTTGCTTAATTCAAAGCTTCAATTCAAAGTCTAATAGGTCTTTCGCTATTGGCTGAGCACACTAGGGGCTCGGCGCTGATATATCAAGAACCACTAATAAGGTAACTCATGTCGGCTCAGCCATAGATGAGAGTGTTGTTAAAATATTCTAAGACTGCTCAGCGATTCAGCCGGGTCAAGTCGATTTTGTCGTATCGGTAGAGGTAGCGAGGCGTTCCGCCCATTTGTTTCAAGAGCAGGGCATCGGGTCTTTTGTGAATGGACGTGACGACAAATGGATTGTAGGTTGGCTCAGGCAGAATTAGACCGGAAATGAGGGGCCATGCCAGCCGGTGTCCCATGTTCAGGGTAACCAGCCCGGTTGTATCTATAAGTCTGGCTCTGGGACCCCACTCTTTACTCAAATATGGATTAGCCGCCAACCAGCCGGATATTTCCGAACTGTCTTTAGCAGCTGGTTCCTTGTCTTTGAATAGATAGTCTCCTGCCACACCGGCCAATTGTCCTAGAAGCTTATTTTTGCCGGCTTTTGACAGCAGACCGCTGGTGCTGAGGGTGCGACCGTTCAGTAAGCCGCTTGTGCCGCCGGAGATCAGTCCGGCTGCGCTCTGCCGCACTTGTTCGCCTGAATCTATGGGACGTCCCAGTCTTGGCTGACTGTGCAAGGCCTGGGAGGTGAGGAGCGGTTTGTCGTTGTCGTTGGTGAGGACATATAAGTTACGTTGCACCACTTTCTGCAGGTCGTCTTTCTTCTGTTCAGCCGTGTGGTAGTCCATGTCGGAGCAGGAAAGAATGACGTTGCGGAATATCGGTTTGGGGTAAATGGCTTTTGCCGTACCGTAAGCGAAGGCGTAGCGAGAGCCCATTGAGTGAGCCAGGAAATCGATGGCGCTGTCGGTCGTCTTTTCCTGGGCGAGACGATCTACGAATTCTCGGAAGGGTTGTTCGCTCCATTCCAGGTTGGCTTCGTCGCCTGTGTAATCGGCGGTGTTGCCGGGTGAGGGCCAGGTGAAGCAGACTGGAAGAATTTCTTGAGATGGGTTGCGGCGGCGGTATTCGTCAACCAGTTCGGCCAGTTCTCGCATGGCTTCGTCAAAGGTTATGTCGTAACCATGAACATACAGGCAGATCAGCCCGTGAAAGTTTCTGATGCGATTGTAGAAGTCAGACTCCTGAACTTTAACCAGGTTGCCCGGATTCGCTATTTTCCAGTAGGAATCGCGGCTGTCCATGACTGTACGCAGTTCCGCCCAAGAGGAGGCCTGAAAGGTCGAGGCTTTATCGTCAGGTCGCAAGAAGCTGGCATATCCATAGTCAATTGAGCCCGAGCCTACATTTAAATGGCGGCTGCCTCCATAAAGAGGTCGCCCGGAAGGGCTTTCGTTGAGGCGGGTTGTGGCAAAGAGAACTGAAAGATCGCGGCTGGAGTTGTTTTCTCGGTCCGGGATCTGTCCCATAGTGGCCGGGGCAGTAAGAAACGCCAGCAGAAATGCCAGTATTGCTTGAAACTTGGTTTTGGAAGAATTCCGATAACCGATTTTTTTGAAATCTGGCTGTATGAGCATAGGTCCTCTGTTTTCTTACTGAAGGCAACGGTGCGGCAGGGGCGAGGAATTTTCTCGCCTCCCGAGTCTATAGATAGAGAATATAGCAAAAGCTCAGGAGTTTCCCTGTATATTCCTCTTGGCAAGGGTATAAACTTGGAAAGATTGTATTGAGAGGATTATCTTGAGAGGGGCTGCCAGTTGCTTCCCGAGGACGGTGTCGAGGATTCTTTTGAGCGAGAGGTGACTCGCAGCGCGCGGGTAAGTGGTCCATTGGCGCTGGAGCTTATGGTGTCCTGGAGCGAGCCTGAGAAGAAGAGGAAGAAGGGTGTTACCAGAGTATCTTGCCAGCTCATCCCGACCTCTCAGTTCATTCTCATACTGGTTGTTCTGATTGGCCTATCCATTGGGTCATCGCTGTGTTTTGGCGGCAAACTAAACTTGGTCAGTCTCTTCAGCACTTTGATTTTGATTCCGCTGGTCATCGGTGCTTCCACCAAGCTACGCATAGACTTCAGCTCAAAAGGGCTGAAAGCTGTAAATTCTATTCAGAAGGATATGCTCTACGATCGTTCCGTGCGCCTTTGGAAAGACCTGCACTCAGTCAGGTTGAGAGGCGCCGGTGCTGCTTCTTCCGCTCTCGTTGATAGGCTCTTTCGCCGCCAGAGAAGGCTCAAGCCACAGACCAAGTTCGAACGTTTTCTGACTTTTCTTGGTAGAGGTTGGACTAAACAGGGTTTCCTGGTTTTCGATTTTAAGTCAGGGGGGATGGTTGCTTTTCCACTTGGTGGATTCGATGCGGCCAATCTTGAAAGGCTCTTTCTTACCCTCTCTCGCTATGCCGATCCGATTGTTCTCAATGCCGATGTGATTGCTCTCCAGCGCGATATTTTGACCGGTGGAGAAGTGCAGAATACTCTCAGCTACACGAGGATGTGGGAAGACAGTCTGGCCGAGCGCTTTGAAGTGACAAACTTTGTGCCGTTGAGCGGCGGTTCCCAACTTAAGGATGGGGCCTTAACTATCTTGATGTTACTGACTTGCAGCGGCATGTCCTCGGTTTATCTGGCGCGAGATGAAAGCGGCAAGCGCTTTATAGTTAAGGAACTGGCGGTACCTCTGGATAACGAAAGCGCCGGAGCCAAGTTACATGAATTGTTCAGAAGAGAGGCTAAGCTTTTAGCCAGCCTCAATCATCCCAATATTGTCTCCGTGCTGGATCACTTTGTTGAAAGAGGAAGGGATTATCTGGTCCTTGAGTTTGTCCCCGGTTTGACACTGAGGCAGCATGTGAAATTGAAGGGCACTTTTTCCGAGGCGGAAGTTCTGGAAATTGCAAGGCAATTGTCGGATATCCTAATTTACTTACACGGCTGTTCACCGCCGGTGGTGCATCGCGATATCACCCCGGATAATCTAATTATCGGAGAGGTGGACAGAAGGATCACCCTGGTTGACTTCGGTGCCGCCAGTGAATTTGTTGGTAATATGACCGGAACCTTGATTGGTAAGCAGTGTTACATTCCCCCGGAACAATTTCAAGGTAAAGCCTGTCCGCAAAGCGATATCTATGCCGTTGGTGCCACCCTCTTTTATCTTTTCACAGGACAGGATCCCGAGCCTATTGCTGTAAGCCGACCCAGTTCCCAGATTGGCACTAAAGCCGGTACCAGGAGAGAACCGGCTTTGAGCACGCAATTTGATGACTTGATAGCCTTGATGACCGAGCAAGATCTGGATAAGAGGCTAAGCGATGCCTGCCAGTTCGAACTCAAGTTGAAGGACTTGCAGACCGGAGTGAGAACATAATGACTGATCTTGCACTGGAGCCGGCTGAAGACGAAAACTGCCGTTCGAAGTTTGAAATAGCCGAATGCCAAACCGCCAAAAATGAGTTTGATGAACAGGACTTTGTTGTTAGCGGATGGGTTCTTGCTGAAAAGAGTCCTAAGAAAAACTCTTTCTTGTGGGTAAAGCAGTCCCTCTCGCTTTGCCTCTGGTCGCTTGCAGTTGTTGCTGTTTTCATTTTTTTTGTCGTTTTGATTGTTAATGGCTTAGCCAGCCATGCGAGCGGACCCTTCTCGCTACAGTTGCAGGTTGGAATCATACTCAACTGCCTCGTTCAGGGGTTGTTGATCTTGGGCATCTGCGGCTTTGTTGTATCTCTTTTCTCGCAAAGGCTGGCCGGCGATTTTCCAACTAATTTGGTTTTGAACAAATGGGGACTCAAGTTAGCCTGGCGCCAGGCCAGCAGTTTCACTACCGACTCACTGCACTGGTCTACTCTTCAGTCTGTCAGTTTCTTGAGCGGCGAGGGGCGAGCCGTTGATGAATTGAGCGGAGGCCGGTTGCGACTGGTATTTTGCACGAAGCATTTGGAATTCAGTCAGAGAATTGAGATTTACAGGCGCACTGCTGCCTTGAGAGCCATGGAAAGATGGTCTTTATGCGGACTGTTTACCGGTGCACCACTCTCTCTGCAAATCCCTCTTGATGCGTTCACTCTTGAATCTGATCGGGAGAAGATCATCTGCGCCTTGAATGAATTGGCACCGCCGGAGACCAAGGATGCCAGCTTCTTGATGCTCAAGAAGGGAAGTGATGCGCCCAGTTACACTAAGTTTTGGCTGGACGATATGCAGTCCTTTAAACGTAGACGAGAGGACGATCTAGCTCCCGGTACCACCCTGCAAGAAGAGCGCTATCGGGTATTGAGCCGTCTTGCTACCGGTGGTCAGGCCAAGATCTACAGGGCCTTGGAGGGTAATAAGCCTGTTATTCTCAAGGAGTTTGTGCTGCCGGTGCATGGAGGCGCGGAGGTGCGGCAACGCTCTTTTGCCAACGTCAAGCGCGAATCCGAATTGCTTGGCTCGCTGCACCATGATGCCATTGTCAGGCTGCTTGGAAATTTTGTGGAAGACCACAGGGCCTATCTGGTTCTGGAAGAAGTAGAGGGTGATACTCTCAAAAAGAAAGTGGAAGCAGAGGGACCGATGTCCGCAAAGGAAGTGCTTTCAGTCGCTCGGCAGATGCTTTGTCTGCTGCAGTATTTGCACAGCCTTTCACCGGTGGTCGTGCATCGTGATATAAGCCCCGACAACCTTATGTACGATAGTACAGGTCGCGTCAAGCTCATCGATTTTAACGTGGCTCGAGAAATGGAAGCAGGCACGACCCGGACCGTCGTCGGTAAGCATAATTACATGGCCCCAGAGCAGTTCAAAGGACGGGCCTGCCCCAAAAGTGATCTTTACTCACTGGGGGCTACCCTCTATTACTTGTACACGGCACGAGAGCCGGTCGCCCTCTCTGTTTCTCGACTGCCGGAAGGTACCGCCGGCGCTCCTGCAGATGCTAATGACGATGCCCATGCCGATGCCGACTTCGAGAATCTCAATCGATTAATAGGTGGTCTGACGGCACTGAATCTGGAAGAGCGTCTTGATGCTCAAGCTGCAATTGACTTAGTACAAGCTCAAGAGTCGGGCTGAAAGTTCAGCTGTTCAGGGCCCTCAGTCAAGCCAAAGCCGCTCTGTGCATCTGTATAGGCAGTTTTCAGGTGAGCTCTGGAGACATGGGTGTAGAGCTGGGTTGTGACCAGATTAGCATGGCCCAGAAGCTCTTGTACGGCTCGCAAGTCGGCGCCGTTTTCAAGCAAATGTGTAGCAAAACTGTGCCTGAGGGTGTGTGGGGAAATGGTTTTAGTCAAGTTGGCTTTAGCTGACAGCCGTTTGATAATTTGCCAGACCACCAGTCGTGAAAGTCTCTCGCCCTTGCTGTCAGTGAAGACAGGGGTTCCTTTTGGATTTCTGGTTTGTCCGGCGCGGGTCTTCGACCTGGCGGGTGCGCTTGGTTTTCTGGCCGGTCGTCCCCGTTTCTTTCGGATTGGGGTTTCTGCAAGCTTTTGGACCTCTACCAATCTGCTGGTATTCTTTTCATCAAGATACTGTTTGAGAGCCTGGGCCGCTTCGTTACCGATGGGAACTATGCGCTCCTTGTCGCCCTTGCCCAGGCAACGAATGTAGTTCTCCTTCAGGTTTATATCCTTGTCATCGAGACCTACCAGTTCAGATACTCTCAGTCCGGCTCCGTACATCAATTCCAGAATGGCGATATCTCTGGTTGTTTCTGCTGCTTTGAGCAAAGAAATTACTTCCGGTCCGCTCAATACCTGGGGCAGTTTCTTCTGCCTGTGCGGAGTTTCAAAGGCTTCCAGAGGATCTTTGCTAATCTTGCCTGCGCTCTTGAGCCAGGAAAACCAGCCCCGCAGGCTGGCTAACTTCCTGGCCAGGCTGGAAGGCACCTGTCCTTCCTTCTTTAGCACAGCCAGATAACGGGTTATATCACCGCGGCTGGGAATTGCCGGAGAGAGAGGCGCCGAGGTGGAGCTTTTTGGCAACTGCCGCGAAGACTTTTGAAAGTCGCTGAACCAGGCCACAAAATGACCAAGGTCTCTTCGATAGGCCTGGTAAGTATTATCGGACAGGGCGCGTTCTCCCCGGACGTGCACCATATAAGGTGCCAGGAGGGAGGCCAGCGTAGGTTTGTCGCCAGGCGCACAAACTTTGCCGGAGCCGGAAGTGGATTCGGGGTTGACCGAGGTCAACCCTGTACTGGTATTCAATTGCCGATGCATGTGTATATATTACACATATCACCGGTGATGACAATAGCTTTTCTGGAAACAAGCAAGAGAATCTCTCGATATTGTCCGTGGTGGCAGATAATTTCCCCGGTTATCGTGAGGAAGTTAAGCTTTGCTCCGTTGCGGTCTGATGTCAGAGACCTGGTACAGGGTGGGCGCTGGCGGCTTGTTTGTTGGGTAGAAAGCGGAATGTCTTTTCGATAGACTTGGCCACAAGTTTTGCATCTTGAGCCGGAGCCTGCACCTTGAAAGCAAAGGCACGCGGCTTGTCGGAGGCAATGTCTCCCAGAATGGGCAGGGATGGTAGGTTTTCAAGGGCGCCAAAGGTGACTTTGCTGAGAAGTCCGGAGACCGTAATATTGCGACTGAGGCGTCCGATTGTGCCGCCTAGAAACGATTCGGTGACCCGCGGTAGCGTGCCTGCTATTTCCAGATCTATTGTCTGCTCTGAAAGATCGGCCGCGCCGGCACCCCAGAGTCTCAGGTCGTCGCCTGAGAAGCGCAGTTCTTTGATGGCCAGTGCCCCTTTGAAGATCTGAAAACGGCTGGTAAGTTCATTGAATTCACCGGATCGCGCCGGCGCTACCGACTGCAAAAGGTTGTTGATGTTGAAGCCCAGAATACCCTGTGAGAGCAAGTTGGCCTGGGTAAGTTTGGTTTGCAATTGACCGAATCTGGCCACGATTCCCTTCTGGATTACGATATTGCCCGTACCTTCCATGTTTGACACCATCTGCTTGTCGGTGGTGCCATGGGTGGTGATATGCAATTCGCCGTCGAGGGCTCCGGTTAGTTCATCCGGTGCGTCGAAAAGCCTGTCCACAATCTCTTCCATGTGAATCTGTGAGAGATATATGTTTACCCCCAGACCATTTTTCTCCGTGTCGAAGTGACCGTCCATTTTTATGTGACCGCCGGCAGTTCTGGCGGTAATGTCTTTGAGAAGAAATTTAGGCGGCGCAGGCAAATCGCCATTGGTAGGTTCACTCACCTGAATTTCGATCAGTCCGCCGATATCTTGTACGCGCAGTTTCCGAAAGCGCATTCTGTCTATATCTAGCCTGGCTACGGAAATTGAATAGGGGTCATGCTTGCTGGCATTGAGGTTGTCCGTAGAGATACTGCCGTTCAAGTCGTAGAGTTGAAAATCTTTGTTGCTGACTCTGTCGAGGGAGATCTTGCCTGTAAGCTTGGGATGTTTGATGGGGCCCTCCATGGATATGAAACCATCCACGGTGCCCTGCATGTTCTTCGTGTCTAAATTGTTGTCGACCAGACCCACGAGGGTCTTGGCCGGAACCGGATTGGGAGAGAGTATGCTCAAACTGACGGTGTCATCCACAAAAGACCACTGCCCTTGAGCTTTCAGGGCTGCCTCTCCCAGGAGCAGGTTGGTATTGTGCAGATTGAGACCGGCTTTATCTATAGTGAGGGAGCCATCCAGGTTCAGCTCTTCGTCACGAGGTTGGTTGATGACGAAGTAGGGCGATGAAATCTTCAGTCTGCTATCAGCCGCTGCATGGGAGTTGAAGACCATCTGGTTCTTGTCCGGGTTGCCCTGAATTTGTGCTCTCACCACCAGAGGACCCTGGGAGAAAATCTCTAACTTGCCCTTGGAAAAGTTTTTGGTCAGTCTTGGCACCAGATCTAGCAGTTCATTGGGCGCAAAAGTTGATTTGAATTCGGTCTTCCAGCTTGGCTTTTTCGATTTGTAGTCTTTGACGCTGCCGTTCAATTGGAATTCCGAAGAACGCAGACTACCTGAGAGATCTTGGATCAACAGCTCATCGCCGGAAGCGGCAATGATGCCGGCGATGCGCTCCAGCGGCAACTCCAGCGACCCTTTCTCGCCTACCAGGGCCCCCACGGAGTAGCATCCGATTACCCCTTCGATGTTGAGGTCATTGCCCGGACGCGGCTCAACCACCAGGTCGCCGTATATTCTTCCGTGCAGGTTACTGATCTTGTAGGTCTTGAGGAAGTCTTTGTACTGTTGCCTGAGCGGTTTCGGCAGGACCGGAGAGGTTAGATAGTAGTCGATATCGGCTATGTCGATGCCGTCGGATTTGACGTGGAAGTTTTTCAGGTTGGCTATACCGGAAAGTTCTTCGATAACCAGTGATGTGGTCAGTTTCATGCCGCGTGAAACGATATCCACGTCGGAGAGCGAGATTTTGTCTCCGGCGAAGACTATGGATCCGGAGACTGCTTTCAGGGAGCGGCTCAAGCCGGGCGGTCTGTATTCAATGTCCTCGGGGCTGGCGCTCAGGAAAATGGAGGGTTTTCTAGGCGTACCGGCAACTTTTATAGATAGCTCTTTCACCCTTCCTGTCAGGTGTCCTTCGGTGATGGCCGGGAAGTCGAAGCCAAAGAGAGTCATGACCCGGCCCAGGTTATTGAACTCCACATTGTTGCCGTAAAACGCCACATCCACATTGGGGCTCTTGCTGAGGGCTTGCTTGACCGAACCGGTGAGCGAAAACCGTCCGGAGGAGCCCAGCTTTCCTTCAACATCGGTGAGTTTAAGATTGCCGTCTTTCAGTTCAAACTTGCCCTGAATGTTGTCAGTGGTGATGGTTTTGTCCCTGGTGCTGAAGGAGCCGGCTTTGAGGGCTGATAGCAGATTCAAGCTCAAGCCGCGTTTGTTCTTCTTGAAGGTGCCTGATGCTTTCAGTACCCCTTCTACCAAAAGGTCGCGCGGATGGGTATTATCCAGATGCTCTCGCATCAATTTGACGGTTTCCGGATCGTCCAGGGCTTTGTTCCAGATCTTCCTGAGAGAGACCTGATCAAGGTCGAATTTGATGTCGACTTCATCACGCAACAGGTCAACTTCCCCTTCCACCTTTATGAGTGAATCCGGAACGGCAATCTGCCCCTGGTGTATTTTCAGCTTTCGTCCCGGATGGGCTTCAAAGTGTCCTTTGATCCTTGAGTCTGCCGTGATGCCCGACATTGCCATGTAGGGAGCCAACTCCGGCGCTATTTCCTGCACGATTTTGGCAATGGGTAGTCCTTCCATTTCCATCTTCGTGAGAAGCTTTGCCTGGTCGGCCATGCCCGTGACATTGATCTGGAAGAAGGCTTTGCCCGACATTTTCGTGCTCAGGGCTTTGAGGGAATTGTTCTCTTTGTCGTCCTTGAGTTGACTGAGATCGACAGCGCCCTTGATGACGGAGAGGTCGTTGATGCGGCTCTGCAGGTCTAGTTTGTATGAAGGCTTGGCTCCCTGCCAGTTGCTGAGGGCACCTCTGGTGCTGAGAGCGATTCCGCCTACTTTAAAATTGAAATCCTGCCAGCTTATCTCCTTGTCGTTTAGCTTGAAGCTGCCGTCGGTTTCCACCTTGCCGGCTTTAACCTTGCCCATGTTAACTTCCTGCACAACCAGGTTCTTGATGTCCGTGGTCAAATTCGACTGGAAGCCTCTGGCCAGGTCTCCGTTCAGATCCATCTTGAAGCCGATGAGACCATCTACCTGCGGAGGGAGCTGACTGGTCTTACCGTTCTTAGTAAAGGTCTGTCCCGAAAGCAGTGCCTTCTTTTCTTTGTCATCCAGGACAATGGCCAGCAAGCGTTTCAAATCTACGGCATGTACATCTCTGGCGCTTATATTCAGATTGACTCTGGTTTTGAGAAAGTCTTTCTCCTGTCCGACGGTGAAGCCTTCAATGCGTACAATATCAGCGGAGCGGTTCTTATCTGAATTCGGTAATGCCAGCGCTAGATAGACGGGGAGTTTCTTGCCGGTAGTGGGCCAGTTGAATTTGAGATTTACATCGGAGAGGGTGAAGGGAGTTTTATTGGTAGCTTCTTTGGTGGCGTCGATAACATGCACTTTGCCGTTATCAACCTGGACAAAGTGTATTTCGGTGGTCTCAACCAGTAAGTCTTCAAAGTTCCAGCCGCTTGCTTTCAACTTGACTGCGTAAAATTCAGGCGTGTCAAAGCGCAAATGTTTGAGAACGACCTTCCCTGAAAGCAAGGGGGTGAAAGCCACTCCGATATTGATTCCTTTTGCTTTCAAAAAGGGATCACCGTCGTTTTCAGTAACTTCTATGTTTTTGGTAGTAAGTGTGATGCCGTTTAAGCCAAAAAACCAGCGTAAGTGGCCCAGCTTGACGGGGCGGTGCAGAGCCTGACCCATGACTTCCTGCATCTTTGGTTTTGCCCAGTCGATATTGACCATGAGCGCCAGTCCGGCCAAAATAGCCAGTGACAAAAGCCATCCGGAGACGAAGCGAAAAATCAGCCACGATGTATTCATCGTTGCTTGAGGCCGGTCTAATTCTCTTTTGGTTTCAGTCTCCAACACACGCTCTAACTTTTGGGTTTAAAGAGAAAAACGGGCTGCTTGTCTATGAATCACAAAAAAACTTTTCCATGCGTTTTCTTGATCTCGTCAGGTCTTTCTGGCTTGAATATTTTCGGTGGCATCTTCTTCCTTCTCGGATCTATGTATTCTCCGGTAATTGAGCCTGTTTTAGCAAGCAATAAGGGAAAATCGAAGGTAAATTGTCATGAAGGTGGCAAGAAGGTTCCAGCCGGGCCAAATTCTTCAGGGAATGCTTCTTTCGATGAGGAGGCCACTCTCAAACAAGCCTTTGAGAGTATCAAGGAGAATAATTTGACTCTCGCCATCAGCCTGTTGAGTGCCCTGGCCAAAGCCTATCCGGATAATAGCGATTATTCACTTTTGTACTCCATGGCTCTCAAGCGACAGGACGGCGAAGAATGGTATCGCTTTCAGAAATGGGTTGCCAGGAGACCGCAGAGCCAGGCACCGGCTCTGCCGGCCTTCATGACCGTGCGCCAGGCGGGAGACCAGGATGATCAAACCTACCGCCTCAATGAGTTGAAGAAGTCCACCTGGCTTCTTCTCAGCCGGAATGCACAGGTGCGCCCGGGCGCTAACAATTCCAGTTTCCAGGAAAGCTCCATTTCGGCCCGGGGCAAACTCTTACGCCCTCAGGAAAGATGATTTTCGTAGGCGTAGCGAACCAGCGCCGCTCTAGTACTGAGATTGAGTTTCTTGCGCAGGCGGGAAACATGCACTTCGGTCGTGCCTTCGGTGATGTGCAGTTCCTCTGCTATTTCCTTGTTTGATAGGCCCTGCGCGACTTTCTTCAAAACTTCAATTTCTCGGCTGGAGAGTTTAATGCGCACTTTCTCGCGACTCTCGGTGCGTTCCGTCATTTCCTTGGTGTTGTTGACGGCTTTGTTTAATTCAGCGCATAGCTCCGTTAGTTTGGAGATGGAATTGCTCTGGGCTTCGTTGATTTGATAGAGCCTGGCCTGGAAAAGCGCTATGGAGAGCTGGCTGGCGATGCGGTTGAGAATATTGATGTCTCTGGCCGTCCACAATCTGGCGTTGCGCTGTTCATCAAGATGCAAAAGACCAGTCAGCTTGCCTCGATAAACGAGGGGCATCATCAGCATGGAGCGAATGTGATACTGCAACATCTCGTTTTTGACGTCTTTGGCAAAGGTGAAGGTGTCATCTTGCATGACCACGAGAGGACGCCTTTCTCCCACATCCAGCAACATATCGTGGTATTTACTGAAGAGAGCCGATTTGTCGGAAATGGAGACCAGTTCCTCTCGGGTGCGCTGTCTGGCTATGCGCATCTGATTTTCTTCGCCGGTGAGGAGGCAAATGATGGCGCGGCTGGCGTTAAATTCCTCCAGCAGGCTCTGGGTGGCTTTGTCAAGAATATCCTGGAGATCCAGGGAACTGTGGATGTTTACGACGAAACGATTGAGGAGGGCTTCATCCCTGGAAGATTGTTCAACCTTTTCGTACATTTCTTTGAGATTTTCAACAATGATCGCCCTTTGCAGATTGGTTGTGATGGTTCTGGGCAGAAACCGTTGAAATTCGCCGAACTTCGGTAGATAGTCACTGGCGCCGGCCAGCAAAAGCTTCAGGGCCAGTTCGGGAGAGTCCTGGGCCGTCACTACGATGACCGGGGAAAAGGGCGAGACGGTAATCATGCGCTTGAGGAAGAGATCGAACTGGTCGGCAGGCACATCGGGAAGGTCATTGGAACAGACAATGGCGTCAAAGCCGCCGTCTCTGGCTTGATTGAGGGCATCTTCCGCGGTGGTGACGGCAAAGACATCGAAAAGAGGCGACTGCAAGAGGATGGCCCGGCGCATCACTTCCATGTCTTTAGCCAGCGGCTCTACCAGAAGGACCTTTCTTTCACGGTGTCTCTGGGGGAGATCGCTGCCTGCTTCCGCTTCTTTTCCGGATTCCAGCCTTTTTGCCGCCGCTTCCGAGCTGAATTCTCCGTCATCGGTGGCGTCAAGTTCGGCGAGAGGGTCGTATTGTGGCGATTTGTCTTCCATCCCGTCCCTAAAGATTGGTCTACTACCACCCTAACATAAGAATGCCAATAAACAATTATTGTGCTTCCTATACTAGATGCCCAGGGGACGACTGCTATAACTTGAGTATGACCGACCGCCCGATGGTGGTGCGGATAAAGCGAGACCTTGAGAGCCAATTTGTCCTGACCCTCACCAAGCCCCCCAGCTAAGAAAGAAGGACTTTTAAATCAAGGTTATAAAGAGCAGCAGGCCTTCCCCTCCAGCCTCTGCTCTTTTCGTTTGTGTAGCTTTCAGGCTCCGTGCCCGCTCATCAAGACCGGTTGGCGACCTCTCTGCACATATACACTTTTAAGTTTCTTGTGACTCTGGTTGGATTCCGAGAGATCGGCGCTGTATGGCATGGCCTGGGGGTTGAATTCCACCTTGGTGGTCGGTACGCCCTCGGGAGAAAAGAACTTGCCCGAGACCTCGTAGTCTCCTTCCGGCAGGGCTTCTATCTGGGGATCTTGAAAGTACCCTACGTGAACTCCGGCAGGGGTATATATGTTTACTTTCACCTTTGTGAATCCTTGTTTTGTGTTGCCAACTTGCTTTGCAATTATTTCATTAGTTACGCCATTCTCAATATTCTTTCAATTAAAAGCAACTTTCAAAATCCAACAGCCAATCTTGGGGCAAAATGTGTTAAGAAATAGGGAGTTAGTTCGGTTTTGCCGGACAATAACTTTGAAGCTGAAGTTGGTTAGCTGTCCCTTTCCAATTACAGTTGAAAAGAATTCCGTAGGACCGACTTACTAAAAGATATCTGTAAGGAGTTTGCTGATGGCTTACACAATTGTTGCTGATCTATGCGAAGGCATAGCTGATTGCATTCCGGTTTGTCCCGTAGAGTGCATTCACTGGGCTGAAGGTAAAACAAATACCAAAGGCACCAAATATACATATATAGACGACAGCACCTGCATTGATTGCGGCGCTTGCTTGTCCGTATGCCCTATCGAAGGCGCCATTCTTGATGAATGGAAGCCTGAACTGCAGAAACCCTAATTTCTTCGTAAGTTAGTAAAGGTTTTTTGCCGTTACTTCAAAGAACTGGTCGGCCTTCGACTTGAGTTGAGACATATAAGTCTCAAGATCGAGTCGAAGGCTTTCCACTTTTTCATTGTCCATGTGGGGCACAAAAACCGGCTTGCCAAAAATGTAAACAATAGACGTGAAGATGTGGGGACAGTTGTAGCTGTCCCATGATTTTGTCTTTTGCAGGGTGGCAATCGCCGCTACTACGGGAACGATGGGGAGCTTGGAAAGTTGGGCCATACGAAGAATTTCTTCTTTGATCTTCATGGCCGGACCGCGCGGACCATCCACAGGAAAGAGAAGACTGCGTTTTTCCCTTGCCGCTTTGAGCAGGAGCCGGGCGCCTTTGGTGCCGCCTTCAGTGCGGGAACCGCGCGCCACTGGGAAACCCATACCTTCGGCAGCGCGGGCTATCATCTCGCCGTCCCGGGAGTTGCTGGCCAGCACCGTCATTTTGTAACGAGGTGTAAGCCCGAGCAAGATAAACATTTGTCCATGATAGTAGGCGAAAATTGCCGGGCGGGCGCTGTCAAGTGAGCCGGGCGGGCAGTGGGCGAAAACGGTCTGCACATAAGGCTTGCTCTCGTCGGGGATGATGGCCGACACCCGATAGCGGCGGTCGAAGAAGGTGATTCCGTGGGTGAAAAGGCGCGCCAATCCAAGAACACGCCACTTATCAAGAAGGGGAAATTTCAGGAAGAGGTCTCGGAGTCGCAGTTTTTTCAAGGTTCTGGCTGATTTTGTGAATGATGTAAACAGTATGGTCGAAACAGGTGAATGCCCTGAAAATAGACCAAAGATTGGCTGAATTTTAGAAATCAAGTAGCTCCAACAGGAGCAGCCATCGGGACGGCAGGCATTTTGTGATATTATCTACCAACGCCGAATATCGTAAGAATATCAATAACCGACGGAAAGAAGTAATGGCACTTTTAGCAGAACGCAAGCAAGAAATAATTTCAACAAACCAGACCCACGCCAAAGATACCGGTTCGCCGGAAGTTCAGGTGGCGATGCTCACCGATCGCATTAGCCAATTGACCGAGCACTTGAAGTCTCATTCCAAAGACTTCCACAGCCGCCGTGGTCTTTTGATGATGGTCGGAAAGCGACGCAGACTTCTTCAATATTTGATGAAGGAAGACAATGAGCGTTACCGCAAGCTTATCGAGAAGCTCGGACTGAGACGCTAGTTAATCGTTGAAAGGGGCGGGCTTAAGCTCGCCTTTTTTATTTATGGCACCCAGGGTGCCGGCATCATTCTCTACCGCAGCCTCTCCACTTCCGGTAATTTCTTGATTACCCCGGGGCGCTGCCGTCTTTCAAGACCAGCCAGACCTTCATAGACCCAGACCTTTCTATACAAGGTATGGTGCTGGCAGGCAGAGAAAGCAATTTTAAAAGTAAGAAACAGCAAAAGGCCCCTAGAACTGGGGCGAATATAGAGGTGCTCAACGTGCAAGCAGAAAAGTGTTCGACTATACGTCAAACTGAGATTCAAGTAGACGGTAAAACCATCGTCGTTAAAAGTGGTCGCATGGCCAAGCAGGCCCACGGTGCAGTAGAGGTTTACTGCGGCGACACCATGGTGCTTGTCACCTGCACGGAGAGTAAGAACCCCAGAGAAGGGATTGACTACTTTCCCCTTCTCGTAGACTACGAAGAGAAGCTGTACGCGGTCGGTCGCGTGCCCGGTAGTTTTGGTCGTCGTGAAGGTAAAGCTCCCGATAAAGCCATTTTGACCAGTCGTTTGATTGACAGACCGATTCGCCCCCTCTTCAAGGAAGGCTATCGTAACGACGTTCAGATCGTGGCTACTTGTATGAGTGCCGACCAGGAAACTCCTCCGGACACACTGGCCATGCTGGGTGCGTCCTTTGCCATCGAACTGGCCGGACTGCCTTTCGCCGGACCGGTAGGAGCTGTGCGTGTAGCTCGGGTGGGCGGTAATCTGGTGGGAAATCCCTCCTACGAGCAGCTCGATGAGTCGGATCTGGACCTGGTGGTAGCCGGTACCGAGAATTCCATCATGATGGTGGAAGCCGGTTGTAAGTTGGTGAGCGAGCGTGATGTTCTGGCCGCCATCGATTATGGCCATCAGATCATCAAGAAACAAATCGAGGCTCAGAAGCAGTTCGTAAAAGCCCTCGGCATCGAAAAGAAAGATATGGCCGCTCCGGAAGCCAATGCCCGCTTGCGTCAAATTCTGGAAGAGAAAGCCACAGAGAAACTGAAAGCTTCCATGGCTTCCGTTACAGATAAGATGGTCCGTCAGGCTCTGCTCGATGAAGCCAAGCAAGCGGTGGTGGATACCATTGCCGCCCTGCCTGAGGAAGATGAATTGAAGGCAGTTTCCGGCGCAGCGCTGCGTGAGGCTCTCGAATACTACGAGGCTGAACTGATGCGCTTCCAGGTTTTGGATACGGGCATGAGAGCCGATGGTCGTCGTTGTGACGAGATCCGCCCCATCACGGTAGAAACCAGTGTTTTGCCAAGAGCCCACGGTACCGGTTTGTTCACCCGTGGTACCACCCAGGTATTGTCCGTAGCCACCCTCGGTATCGGTTCCGATGCCCAGCGTCTGGATTCCATCGATCCCCAGACTGAAAAACGCTACATGCACCACTACAACTTCCCCGGTTTCTCCGTTGGTGAAGTCAAGCCCATGCGCGGTCCCGGTCGCCGGGAAATCGGCCATGGTGCCCTGGCTGAAAGAGCTATCATTCCGGCTCTGCCCAGCCATGAAGAATTTCCCTACACAATCCGCGTGGTTTCGGAAGTGCTCGAGTCTAACGGCTCTACTTCTATGGCTTCCACCTGCGGTTCTTCCCTGGCTCTCATGGATGCCGGTGTGCCCCTGAAAACAACCATCGGCGGTATCGCCATGGGTCTCATTCTGGAAGGGGACCGCTTTGCCATCCTCTCCGATATTCAAGGTCTCGAGGACTTCCTCGGCGACATGGACTTCAAGGTGACCGGTTCCAGAGACGGAATTACCGCCTTGCAGATGGATATCAAAATAGAGGGTATTTCCATAGAAATCATGCGGGTGGCCCTTGAGCAGGCCAAGCGCGGTCGTATTCATATTATCGACAAGATGGAAGCGGCTCTGCCCGGACCTCGTAAAGAGCTGTCCACCTGGGCTCCTCGCATCATAACCATCAACATTCCGCAGGAAGATATCGGTACCGTAATTGGACCGGGCGGTAAGATGATCCGTCGCATCATTGAAGAAACCGGCGCCACCATCGACATTGAAGATGACGGTACGGTCTTGATTGGTTCTGTGGATTCAGCCGGCGGTGAAGCTGCCCGTGATTGGATTGTGCGCCTGGTAAAGAAAGTTCAGGTGGGAGGCGTTTACATCGGTAAGGTGACGCGCATCATTCCCGCTGGTGCTTTCGTGGAGATCCTGCCCGGTAAGGAAGGCTTGGTACATATTTCTCAATTGGAAAACCGCAGGGTGGAAAAAGTTGAGGATGTTGTATCCATTGGCGCCAAGGTAATCGTCAAGGTCAAGGAAATTGACGAGAAAAATCGCGTCAACCTGACCATGAAAGGTGTCAGCCCGGAAGAACGCGAAGCCTGTGAGAAAAACGGCTAAATTCAGAACCTTAAGCCTGCTTCTGGCATTAGTGATGGCGTTTGCCGCCATCACCGATTGCCATGCACGTAGCTCAAGCAAGGCCAGGGGCACTGGCGCCAGGAAGACAACGGCAAGGCGCTCGGCAAGCGGCCGGAAGAAAGTTTCGACCAGCCGCGGCAAGAAGTACGCCCGCGCCCGTGTGCATCGCAAGGGAGCAAGCGCTACCGCGCTCAATTCCCGCAAGCGCCGCTTTGTACCGGAGAAACCCTCTCAAAGAATTGAACCGGTGGATACCGTCAGCGACAGCGAACCGAGACGGCGCAATTATTCCTTGCTTTCGCAAGCCTACCAACTCTACGATCAAGCCCTCAGTCAGGAGATCATAGGTAACTACGGAGCCTCTCTTGATAAGCTCACGGAGGCCCTCAGCCTGCTCGACCAGGCCCGGTCCCACCAGCGCCAGGGCGTGCCCTCCACTATGGAAGCCATGGGCTTTTTTGAACTTGGCCGGGTGGCGGAGGCCGACGGCGATTTCCGTCTGGCCAGGGATAGCTACTCTCACTGCTGGAAAGCTTCGCCGCAATTTGTGGAGGCCTATGTTTGCGGCTCCCTCTTGCAGGCTAGATTGGGCAATTTAGAACTGGCCCGAGCCCTGGCTCTGGAAGGGAAAAATAGTGTCGGCGCCGATGAGCGCCTGGAAACCCTGCTCAAGAGCTTGAATGCCCGTCTCGGTCCCCTTCCTGCCATCCAGCCTGCAGGGGTTGATGGGGGTGCCGCCGGCGGTGAGGGAGAAATGCAGCCGCAGTTCGAGCCTTAGTGCCGGTGCCTGGTTTGCCGTAGGACGGGCTGTTGCAAGAGAGCTAACAAAAGATTGCTAAAAGAAAGAGAGGAGCTCTTTTGGGGAGCACCTCTCTTTCTTTTGGGTTCTTAGTTTGCGACCGGCAAATTATTTGTGGTCGACAATATCTTTGAACTCTTTACCAGGTGTGAAAGCCGGTACGCGCTTGGCGGGTACTTTGATTTTCTCACCGGGTTTTTGAGGGTTGTTTGTCTCGCGGGCTTGTCTGTCGCGGCGCAAGAAGGTGCCGAAGCCAACTAGAGTGACGCGTTCACCTTTGGCTACTACTTCAGTAACTACATCGGTGAAAGCGGCCAGCATTTCTTCAACAGACTTCTTGGTTGTATTGGTACGTGCAGCGATTTCGGCAGCCAGTTCTGCTTTATTCACAGGGGTTCCTCCTACTCAGGTCCTAAATTCATGAGAACAACATGCTTTGTGTATTCTTGGCGGTCTAATAACCACGTGAGAGGCAAGAATACAGCACCAGCAGGGCTGAAACAAGACACTTGGCATAAAAAGTGGTTCTTGATAATTCTTCTTTTCTGCATTCCTTGTGGCAAGTGCCTCTTGAAGGCCTCTTCTCGCCCCTCTTTCTTGTCACTTGGAAATTAGCGAAAGTGGCTCCAGAGAACAATTTTTGTCAGATTGCCCAAGTTCTCAGAAAGCGGGAGGGTAGCAAAGGATTTCTTTGGAATATAATTCAAGAAGGGTAATTAATGAGCTTAAAAGATACAGAGAGGGCGTGAGATCAGCATGGAAGTGGGAACAAATAAGGAGTCGGATCTCGCTGGTGTCCTATTGAGCTCATCCACAAACACACCCGTTGTCGATTCTCAGGCGGCAGCTTATCTTGCTGCCAATGCTTGCGAGAGCAAGAAAGCTAAGTCCACCACTGTCCTTGATGTCAGTAAGGTGACCCTGCTTGCCGATTACTTTGTCATTGCCGGTGCCGAGTCTGCCGCGCAGGTGCGAGCCATCGTCGACGCCGTTGACGATACACTCAGGCAGGCCGGTTTCAAACCCAAGTCCATCGAGGGCAAAACAGAGGCCCGCTGGGTGCTTCTAGACTTCGGGCATGTGATTGTTCACGTATTGCAAGAAAAAGAGCGCAATTACTACAAAATTGAACAATTTTGGAATCATGCCTTGATTGTTGATAGGGAAGAATGGGTACAAGAGTAAAAGCAGAAACGTTTTTACTCTGACTTTCGGAAAAGGTTATCGAGGGCCATTTGCTATGAGTTTCAGGACCAGATTACAGGGCTTTGTTGATTCTAGACAGAAGATTCAAATCTGGTACGGCATGGGTTGTCACAATACCGTGACCGGGCGGGTTCTCACCGTCGACCACGACCATATCGACGTAGAGTCCTATTCCCATGAAAGTGACGGTCAGATTCATGTCCGCCGTATCCTCATTCCTCTACACCTGATTCTGCATATCGACATCACCTCAGCCGAGATTTCCGAGGAGGACGAGACCAATTTCTCCACCGAGAAGGACGGTAAGTCCGGTGCGCCGACCAATGTCATAGACCTGCCCGATGCCCCTCGCGGTTACGCGGTGAGAGTACTGTCCCAGCTTAATTCTGCCTTCTCCAATCGCTTTTCACGGATGACTGCCGGTCCCGGCGGTATTTACTTCTCCTGCGACGGCAGTGTCTGGTTCATAGACGGAAACGGCGCTCTCAGTGAATATGCGCGTATCCGCGGCAACAGCACTATTTCCGGCCTGCGGTTTGACCGCAAGGGTGTGCTCTACGTGGCTACCATCCAGGGCACCGTCTACAAAATTGATCCCAACAAGTCCGGTCGTATCCTTGCCCAGTTGGACGGCAACCTTACCGGCGGCGGCACCTTCCTCTCCGACCTGGCCATAGGAGCGAGAGAAGAGGTATATGTCTCCAATTTCCCCTCCAACACAGGCGGCATCTTCAAAATCGACAAGAGCGGCGACTCCGAAGTTCTTCTCGGTGGTCCCGGGCACGGCACGCAGGGCTTGCTCCTTGATCCGGACGGGTTCCTCTGGTGTCTGGAGCATGCCTCGGGCTGTGTGGTGAAACGCTCTCTGGACGGCAGAGAGGTGACCAGGATTCAGGTTGCTGAGTCCGAGTGCTTCAATTTTGCGGACGGATACGACGGTAATCTGGCCATGGATAGCCTCGGTCGCCTGTATGTGACGGCCGGACGGGCCGGAATGGTGATTCGCATCAACCGGGAGGGACGTACTGAGACCTTCCTTTCCGGTCTGGTCAATCCAACCGGTGTGGCTTTCAGCTCCGACGGCGCCCTCTTTGTCCTGGAGGCCGGACGCTCCCGCGTTCTCAAGATAGCAGCTCTCGACAAGGCTGACCGCACAGCTTCGGCCACGGCTCTTTCTTAGGCGACCCTGCTTGCAACCGAAAGTGTTTTGCAAGGATGCAATTTTTCCAGGGATGACTTGAACTCTCTCCTCATTTGTAAGAACGGTGCTCCTTAACAAGGAGCACCGTTCTTTTGCTTTTAATTGGAGCCCAGTGCTCTCAGCTTTTTACTGCATACAGAGCCGGTTTCTGCCGTTCCGTCAGCTCTCTTACTTCGTCCTCGCGGTGCTTGTACATGGCTTCAATCAGCTCTTTGTAGTTTCTGGCTACGACGTTGCGTTTTATCTTGAGTGTGGCCGTCAACTCTCCCGCCTCGACGGAAAGGTCGCTGGCTAGAACTGTAAAGCGTTTGACCTGTTCGTAGTCGGCCAGTCCGCGACTGCGCAGGGAGATTTCCTTGCGCAGATAGGCAGTAAATTCGCTGTTTTTGACCAGGTCGAAGTAAGAATTGCATTCTATGCCCTGCTCTCTAGCTATATCCAGAGCGGCTTGCTCTTCCAGCGTAATGAGCGCCACTAGATGCTTTTCTTTGTCGCCGAAAACCACGGCCTGGGTAACGGAAGGCACCGTCTTTAGTATCGCTTCGATCTTCTGCGGTGCGATATTCTTGCCGGCGGAGTTGACGATCAGATCTTTCTTGCGGTCAGTAATGCGCAGGTAGCCGAACTCGTCCAGGCAACCAATATCGCCGGTTTTGAACCAGTCACCTTCGAAGGCTTCCGCCGTCGCTTCCGGATTGCGGTAATAACCCTTGAATATGGACGGTCCACGCACCAGAATTTCGCCGTCATCGGCAATTCTTTGCTCAAGGGAGGGCAGGCAAGGACCCACCGTACCCATGCGCACGCAGTTGATTTGATTGACATTGGTGGGGGCGGCGGTTTCCGTCAGACCATAGCCTTCCAGAGCGCTTATGCCGATTGAATTGAAGAAACGCAGGGTTTCCCTGGTAGCCGGCGCGCCGCCTGAAACCACCAGTCTCAAATGGGGACCAATTTTTTCCCGCAGTTTGGAAAGGGCGAGCTTATCGGCAATGACGTGCTTGAGCAGAAGAATGGGACCCACAGCCTTCTTCTCCGACTGCCGGTCGACCATCTCCTCGCCTACGGAGAGAGCCCAGTCGATGATTTGCTTCTTGCGGCCGGAGGCGCCTTCGATGCCGGCTTTCACTTTGGAATAGATGCGATCGAGAACCCTGGGAACCACCAGGATCATGCTGGGTTCTACCTCAGCCATATTGCGACCCATGCTTTCAATGCTCTCGGCAAAGGCACAAGTGCCGCCCTTCACCATCCAGTAGAACTCGCCGCAGATGCGTTCAAATACATGGGAGAGCGGTAAATAGGAGAGATAGACATCTTGTTCGTCGATGGGCAGAACAGGCTTGATGTCTTCCAGAACAGAGATGATGTTACCGTGGGTGAGGGGCACGCCTTTGGGAACACCAGTGGTGCCGGACGTGTAAATGATGGTGGCGACGCTGTCCAGGGTGGTTGATTTCATCCTGTCTTCCAGGATTTTCAAGTGAGCCGTATCGAGACTGCTGCCTAGTTTGCGCAAGCTTTCAATGTCGGTGAGAAGCTGAGTGGGGAGATTATGTTTCCTGGCCAGTTCTTCTGCAGTTTTGGCATCTTCCGGCAGGTAAAAGACCACTATCTTGTGCAGGCAAGTAAGCTTTTCGCGCACCGCCGCCAATTTCTTCAACAGGGTTTCATTCTGAACAAAGACGACCCTGGCCTGCGAGTTCTCAATGATGTATTCAATATCGGAAGCCGATGAGGTGTGATAAATCGGCACGGAAACGGCGCCATTGGATATGGTGGCAAAGTCGGCTGCCACCCAGTAATGGGTGGTAGAAGAAAAGATGGCTGCTTTTTCGTCGGGCTTCAAGCCCAGGGTCATCAAACCGAGCGCAATTTCCCTGACCAGGCGGCTGTAATCTTTCCAGCTCATGGTTTTATAGGGTTCTTTCTTGTCTTTGTATTTGACGGCAGGGTGCTCTCCCAGGCCTTTGGCGCGGGTGAAAAATACTGCTGCCAGATTACGTTCGGTTATGCGGTCGGAATGAAGTTGTTCCAAAACCATCTAGAAATCCCTCTAATACACGCCGAGCCTTATTATATTCAGTTTTCAGTATGAGTCGAGAAGCCTAAATTATTTCTCGGAATTGCCGTATCGCCAGTGTATATGCGCAGCATTGCCGCTCTCGGTGAGAGGAATATAAACTGACCTTGGCACCGGAAATTTAGCCGACGGCCTGTCTTTCTTTGGCTACTTCAATCATCCAGGCGGAAACCATTTCCACCACTTCGTCCAGTAGCGGGTCGAACATCAAATCGTGCCAGGCCGCTTCGAAGCGATGGCTGGTTTTCTTAGGTGCCGAGAGCCTCTCGAAGACCTGCTCGTTTACTTGATTGTCGACTATCTTCTCCTGACCGGCCGTGAGCATGAGCACCGGGCAATTGACCTTTTTCACGGAAGTTTTTACTTCCTGACTGAGTTTGAGCAATTCCAGAAGCATGCGGGCGGGCAGCACCGTGCGCTGGTCCGGGTCATTGGCCAGCCAGTTGCGCACGGTTTCCTCACGGGTGATGTCGTCAAACGTATAAGGAAGGGCCAGTTCGGCGTCGGGATCAAAAAGGGCTTTGTAGATGGCCTTTGCCCGGTAGGAAAACTTGAAGGTCTGGGGGTGGCCGTCGAAGCCTGGCGAAAAGAGGACCAGCCCAGCCGGCGCCTCACTGCCCGCCTGTCCCAGCTTGCCGGAAGCTTTCAAGGCCAGAAGGGCACCCATGGAGTTGCCCATCACAAATATAGGTTTGTCTCCGACCGTATTTCTCAAGTGGTCATAGGCTTCTTTGATGTCGTCCAGCCATTGCTGCTTCATCATCAAGGTCTGGTTGCGCCTTTTTCCAAAGCCTACCTGGTCATAAGCCAGTGAAAAGAAGCGCTTCACTCGCAGGCGGCGTCCCAGGGCTTCGTACCATCCGGAATGGGCCCCCAGTCCGTGTACGAGCAGGGCGGCGGCGCGACACTCCGAAGCAGTACCCCAGGTGCGACCGGGAATTGCTTGACTAGTGCCTTGAGTCGAACCGTGAGATTGTGGGACTATCTCAATCAGCGACCCAGTTGGTGTCAGGTTAATATCAGATGGCATAAGTGGGAGCTATTATAGCTTCTGATACCACTTTGCATACAGCGCAGACCGGCAGAAATGAAATAGAAATGACAGAATCGGGCTCTGAATTTGAAAAGCTATCGGCGCCCGGCAGCGGTAAGCTGAAGCCGCTTTTGGTCTTTCTGGTCGTGGCTCTGATATCAGGCCTTTCAGGTTACATTGTCTTTACTCCCCGTGAGACTCCCCTTGGTAAAGCGATCAAGCTGCTGAACAGTGGAAGGGCCGCCCAGGCTGTGCCGCTGCTGGAGGACCTTTACAAGCAGAATCCGGCTGACGGAGCCGTCTATCCCTGGCTGGCTCAGGGTTATCTCGCCACCGACAGGGTGGCGGAGGGACGCACCGCCCTGGACACTGCTTTTCGAGTGGGGGTGAAGGATGAGTCTCTGGCTTCGGTGGTGGATAATTTTTCTGTTTACTACCAGAATCGTGGTCATTTTGAAGAAGCGGAGCGGCTTTGCCAGTCGGCCCAGGCTTCGGTAAATGCCGACAAGCTTTCCGGAAGTCTGGCCCGCATGTATTTCAAGTGGTCGGAAGCCGATATGGCGGCCGGCAATCTCGATGGTGCCGTGGAAAGATTGAATCTGACCAGGCGCTACGCCGGCTACCTGGAGGAGCCCTTGAAAGAGCAGGTGCCGCATCTGCTGGCCCGTTGTTATCGAGAACTCAGTGCCCTGGCTCAGACCCGGGACAAGGACGATCAAAAAGCCATTGAGCTGCTTGAAAAGAGTGTGGCTGCTTGCGATGAGCCGATGTCGCGCATGGCTCTGGGTGGAATTTACACCAAGCTTGGTGATAAGCGTAAAGCCGTTGAAAACTATCAGGTGGTGGCCCAGAGTGATCCTAACAACCTGGAAGTGCGCCATCGACTGGTGGAGCTCTTCATAGAATTGAAAGAGATCAAGGGTGCCCAGGCTGCCCTGACTGAACTTGTAGACAAAGAGAGAAGTTTTGAAAACTATGAGCTTCTGGCCGGCCTTAATCTCAAGCTTGCCAACTATGCCGGAGCGGTGAGAGCCCTGGAAGAAGCTTGTGCCCTGAGACCGACCGCCGCTCTTCTCAAGCAGCTAATTAGCACTCTGGACAAGTGGAGTGCCCAGCTGGTGAGCGAGAATAAGGCCCAGGAAGCGCTTTCCGTTAAGGGGCATGCTGAGAGGGTGAGCGAGAAACTGGAAGCTCTCCTAAAAGAAGAGAAGAAGAATGAACCCAAGGTTGAAGTCAAGCCAGACAAATGGAACCCGGGCTCACCGCCCATTTCCATAATTTCTTCACGCAACTGGCTGGCCCGGGGCAGTCTCACTCCCGAAGGGGAAATTAAGATCAAGAATATCTCCGGCGCGCCGGTAGAAGACCTCACCTTGACTGCTGTTTTCTATGACAACACCAGACGGCGCTCCAAGGGGTCCGTGGTCTTGCCGGTGGCCAGCTCCGCCGCCAACGCCTTTGCTCCCGGCGACGAGCGCACTCTTTATTTTTCTTGTCCCAACATAGTACCGGCGGATCACCATCTGGCGGTTATGATTCTATGGAAGGGCAAATTCCTCAAAGAATTTCCCGTAATTAAGCAACCTTGAGTGATTAATCAGTATGGAAGAGCCAAGCAACTCCAATTCCAGTTTCCAGGAAGCTTCGACGCCCGAAGTACTGCCGCCCAAGCCGGCCTGTCGTCATGAGTATGTGCGCATATTCCAGCGGCGTTTGAAGGGGCTTGATAGAAGATTGGTCTCTACCCGGGCTTATCTGCCCACGGGCTTCAAGATGGGAGATTTTTCCCATTTGAGCGAAGGCAGCTTTTGTTTTTGCGTTTCCTGTCGGGCGCGCCTTTTCCCCAAGCGCACCCAGGCTGAAAAGGCGCAAGCTCGCCTTTTGGCGGCCCAGGGCAAGGCCTTGAGCCAGGAAAGCCAGGACTTACTCGATGAAGTCGGGGCTGATGTCTTGAGCGAAGTGCTTGCTGAGAGTGAGCAGATAGAAGCGGTGAGAGAAAGTAGAGATATAAATGTAGATGAGCTTGTGCCTGAGTCGGTGGATGTTCAGGATATCGAGGCCGAAGGTATTAAATTGACCGATGAGGAGGAGAGCTGTGAGCTTGCTGAAGAGGAAAACTAAAAAGAGAGGCGGTAAGTCCAGGGGCTTGATGGGCCTGCTTGATAAATTGATGCTCTTGAGTGTGATTATTCCGCCCGGTTACATCATTTTTCGTTTTTGTCGCTGGTACGTGGAAAGTGTCCAGCATGAAGACGAGGAATTTATAGACTAGATGCTTGATTATCTACTGAGAGTGATGCGGGCCATGCTCGTCACTTCCCTGGGCGTAGGGGGTGGGATCGGGCTGCTAGTTCTGATTGTAGTTCTCACTACCAAGAATGAGCCCAACGCCTTCAAATACGGTATCACTGTCGGTCTGCTCCTGGGTGGGATGTTCGCCCTGTTTATGGTGGCAGTGCTTTTGCCGCTTGATTTGAGCGCTCATATCTTTCTCAGTAAGGGGCGCTATCGCCAGCTCTGGGAACTTGAGCAAGTAAGGGAACTGAGAGCTTTCGGGACGGCTAAACAAATTTTGCATGCTTGCAGGCAGGCCTTGCTGGTGGTGCCTTATGTCAACGCCGTTTCCGATGATGTGGAGAACATGGTGACCCGGGCTATGGCCGGTGTCAGCTGGCGCTCTCCCGGGGAAGATCTGGAGGTGGAGATAACACCGAGTTCTCCCAATGAGTGGCATGTGAAGGTTGTGAGCCGACCTCGTTCCAAGAGCGTGGTTTTTGATTACGCCAAGAATTTCGAGAATGTGGAAACTTTTGTCACGCAGTTTTCTTCTTTCCTGGGAGCCGATCAGGTCAAGCTCTTAGACCGCAGTTCCGGCAGCGGCGACGTTCTTGCTCTGTCGGAAGAAGGTTCGGGAAAGCAGTCGGGAACTGACCCCGACCAGAGCAGCAAATCCGAGGGTGGGGTCTAGGCTGATGTCTGAACTCATTTCTACCAAACTCTTTTTCGCCGGACTTTCTCTGATTGGTTTTTTGCTGAGCCTTTTTATTCTTAAGGTTTTCAGACCAGGCACCACAGTGCGTCTGGCTTTTGTCTCAGTCAGCGCCCTGGTGCTCTGCTCGGCCATTCTCATGTGCGGCGACCTGTTCTCCACGGAGCCTTTGCCCAGTAGCAGCCGTGCCGTGCCCTTCCTAAAGGAAGCCGGCTGGTTCTTTCTGGGTGTTCTCTTTGGTATCGGTCGTGGTGACTTTGTCGTGGCCTATCTTGATAAAAGAGATGGAGTTAAGGGCGGCGACCCCTAACTCCATCTCTTTTGTACTTGTAGCGAGCTTTTAGAGACCCATGAAGTCCGGTCCGCTGCCCTGCGAAGTAGGCTTCACTCGCAAGTTCACTTCCGGGCAAACGATTTCGCAAGTACGGCAATGCACGCAGTTTTCCAGCGACATGCCGTGCTTTCTCAGATCGTCGATGATGTCGATGCGGTGCACTTCCGCCGTGCAATCAGCCACACAGGGAGTGGTTTTACCCAGACCTTCGTAAGTGCTGATGCACTTCACGCAAGTTTGGGCATTAAACTCATCGATATGCTCGTTGCCTTCATGATACTTGGTGGAAGCAAAGAAGACGGCGTCCGGTCTGGAATAGATGGTGGACTTGTCATACTGCGGTTCATCATACTTGGGTGTTACCCAGGATGGAATGATGTGACTGGCGTCGGGCTTGTACTTAATCGGCCCGATATCGCGTGTACCTTCGATCAGGGATAGCGATGTGACGCCATCCACCGGGGCGGCGAAAGGATTTTTGAAACCGACTTTCAGCATGCCTACCCAGGCATTTGTCTTGTCGATGCTCTTGGCGATGTCGGGCAGGTACTGACCCAGGAGCTTGGGATTACTCATGAAGGCCCAGCGGAAGTAGCGGTTTTTGTAAGCTTCTTTGATTACGAAACCATCTTCCAACTGTTTCTGATAGGGAGCCAGGGCTGCTTCCGAAGTGTCGCCTTTGACGAGGGCATCGTGCAAGACGCCGGCTGCAACGTAACCGCACTCCATAGCCCGGTCGATACCGGCCAGATTTTTGACGTCGAGGACGCCGAGGGCATCTCCAAGCAGAATGGCTCCCGGTACATAGAACTTCTTGGGCAGGCTGTAGTAGCCGCCTTCAGGAAGGAGCGCCGCCCCGTATTTGAGCAGTTTGCCGCCTTTGATCATGTCTTGAATGAAGGCATGCTTCTTATAATCCTGGAGCTTCTGCTGCGGATTCATGTTGGGATCTTGAGAGTCAAGGCTGATTACCATACCGATTGTCAGCTTCTTGTCTTTCATACCGTAGACAAAGCCACCGCCGAAGGTGCCATCCAGAAGCGGATAGCCAAGGGTGTGCCAGACTTTACCCTGGTAGTCTTCATTGACCTGCCAGACTTCCTTGACGCCCACCGACCAGATCTGCGGGTTGTCGCGCAGCTTGTAGAAGTCGATCACGTCACGGGAGATGAAACCTTTGTCGCCGAAGCAGGTGAATTTGCCATAGACATAGTCTTCTTCCGACTTAGCTTCTTCACTGACGGCTACTCCCGCCACTCTGCCGTCTTCAAAAACCACCTTGTGAGCGGCAAAGCCATTGAAGAGATCAATAGTGACGTTGGGCACGTCTTTGGCTTTGTCTTGCAGGTAACGAGACATCCAGGAGACGACATTGGATAGGGTCAGGACTACGTAACCGGTCTTATCCAGGGATTTTGGATAGAACTTGGCGGGCATGTCCCATTTTTTCTTGACACCCAGAACCGATACAAAGGATTCGGTGCAGGTGGCTTCAATGGGGAAGCCGTTTTCCTTGTAGTCGGGAAAAAGCTTGGCGATCACATGAGGGTTCGAAACGGCACCGCTCATGACATGAGAGCCGAACTCTTTGCCCTTTTCCAGAATGGCGATAGTAAACTCTTTACCGCTTTCTTTAGCCAGTTCGATAAAGCGAATGGCTAAAGCCAGGTTGGATGGGCTACCACCAACCAGGAGAAGATCATACTCAATGCGATCCGACAACTTCCTTTACCCCCCGACCTGACTGAATTTCCTTAAACTGCTTAATCATCTCAGGAATGATCTGATAGATATCGCCGACGATACCATGATGAGCAAATTTGAAGATTGGTGAATCGGGATCTTTATTTATGGCGATAATGGTGCCCGATTTGGACATTCCGACCCGGTGCTGAATGGCTCCGGATATTCCGCATGCAATATAGAGTTTCGGTCTGACTGTCTTACCGGTCTGTCCGACCTGATGCTGATAAGGAATCCAGCCAAGGTCGACCACTTTACGGGAGGCGCCGAGGGCGGAGTTTTCAAAGGTAGCAGCCAGGTCTTTCAGCACATCGAAGCCGTCGGCCGTGCCGAGCCCGTAGCCTCCTGCCACAATCACATCAGCTTCAGTTAGCTTGACGCCCTTGGCTATTTCTCTCACGGTTTCTACAACTACCAGCCTGTGATCTTCTGGCTTTAGATTGACCGTAATTTTTTCGATTTTGCCTTTGCGTTTTGAATCTGGTTTCAAAGGAGTCATCACGCCCGGTCTGGTGGTGGCCATCTGGGGATTTTTCCAGGGACCGAGGATGCGAGCTTTCAAGCTTTCGCCGAAGCTGGGACGGATGGCATATAGACAGTTGGGATAAAGCCCAATCTTGGTGGGGTCGACTTTGCTCTTGTGCTCGTAAGGACCGATGTCCAATTCCGTACAGTCGGCAGTGAGACCGGTATCGAAGTGGGCGGCGATGCGCGGCGCCAGGTCTCTACCGGTGGTAGTTGAGCCTAGCAGGCAGGTGTGGGGTGGTTCACTCTGGGTTTCAAGGAAATCACAGACCACGCGGCGATAGGGCAGGGTTCTGTACTTTTCCAGTTCTTCATGGTCGGCCACATAAACTTCATCGGCACCATACTCCACCAATTTCTGGGGAATGTCGCCGAGGTTGTAGCCCATCACCAGGCATTTGAGCTTTCTTTCCATTTTGTCGGACAGAATGCGTCCGGCACCAAGAAGCTCCAGGGTAACTGGCTGTAATTCGCCCAGAATATGCTCGGCAATCACCAGCACATCGCCTTTAGGGCTGAAGGATGAAAGATCCACTTCTACTTGCTCGGTCATGATATCTGTCGCCTTACGCTACGAAAAACTGTTCTAATTGACTTTCTTTGATTACTGACTGGACAAGAGTTTCTACTGATTGTCCTTCATGCATTTTGCAGCTACCGCCCAGTTCACCGACTTTCTCCGTGGCGGCAACAATGGTGGGAGAGCCTTTCAAGCCGGTGCGATCGGGATCGGCCTTTACTATATCTAGGTCGATGGTGTGGATGAATTTCTTCAGTTCTTCCTCGTTGCGAGCCAGTCTCTGCACCTTCCAAGCGCCGCGGAAGGACTTGTACTCAAGCGGGTGATAGGAGTTGGCTACAGTTACCAGAAGGGGCATTTCTGAAACTACTTTCTGGTAGCCGCCTTCAATAATGCGGCGTCCATGCACCTTGTTGTTTTCGATGCTGAAATCTTCGCAGTATGTGATTTGAGGCAAACCCATGCGTTCCGCCAATTGCGGTCCGACCTGGGCTGTGTCGCCGTCGGTGGTTTGCAAGCCGCAGAAGACCAGATCAGGTTTGCCCACGTAGGAGACGGTCCGGAAGAGAGCATAGGCCGTAGCCAGGGTGTCGGAAGCGGCCAGTCTGCGGTCTGAGAGCAGGAAGGCTTCATCGACTCCGTGCTCCAGAGTCTCCAGCAAGACTTCCACAGCCGGCGGCGGACCCATGGAGATGGCAGTGACGCGGCCGCCATAGCACTTTTTCGCATGCAGAGCCGCCTGCAGGGCGTAGCGATCGAAAGGATTGAGCATACGCTTAGCCTTGGCCCGATCGATGGTTCCGTCCGGATTTAGACCAGCTTTGGAGCCCTGGTCCGGAACCTGCTTAACAAGGACGAAGATGTTTAAACTGCCCGACATATGACCTTTTGGATACCCTCGCGACACCTGACCACTTCAAATTCTACCTACATAAGCGAGAGACATTCCGTAATGTTACTAAGAGTGCTAACTAATCTTGGTCTGCTTCGTTTGCACCCTAGTTACTTGCAGTCGCGGTCGCTTTGTGTAATTTGACTTCCTATTTCATTTGTTAGTCTTTTCCGTAATTGTTTCTTTATTTGCAAAAGGGCTTAAACTCTTCCATGGTTAAGTCGAGTTAACTGCACACTTCCGGCGCCGGTCCGACTTTTCGGGACTCTGGCGGTCGGACTGGCGGTTGGTTTTGATATCAAGAGGGGCGGTTATGAGAAAAATTTTTCAAAGTCAGCCGGGAGAAGGTAGTTTCAAAGGGTGGAGGGAGAGTTTCCTGGCGCCTCTTCTTGTCTCCTCCCTGCTGGCCTCTCCCCTGGTGCAGGCCGCTCCGGGGGCAGATAGTGCCGCCCCGTCGCCTGCCGGCACTGCGGCGCCAGGCTCAAACGGCGCTTCTTTACCACCTCTTGACTGTAAGTCCGATGCCGCCTTCGACAAGCTCGTGGACGAGTATTTTGACTTTGCCTTCAGCGTTAGTCCCACATGGGGAACTTCCGCCGGGTTTCATGAATATGACCAGAAATTGGAGGACTTCTCTAAGGATGCTCTGAAGCGCAATCTCGCCGCCAACAAGGTTTTCCTGACCCGCCTTGAAAAGATAGCGGCGCCTGAACTGAGCCGCGCCAGACAGATGGATAGGCTGCTTCTGATGACTTTCATCAAAGGTCAGATTTTCGATCAAGAGGAATTGCGCTGGCTTGAGCGAGATCCGGATCGATACAGCTCTTTGATTGCCGATTCTGTTTTTTCTCTGGCTAAAAGAAACTTTGCGCCGGCTTCGGAGCGCCTCACCAGCGTGTGCGCCAGACTTGAAAAGGCGCCTGCTTTAATTGATGCGGCCAGACGGAACCTATCAACGAGACCGCAAGAAGTGCCAAAGATCTACGCCGAGGTGGCGGTTGAGCAACTTGCCGGCACCGTTTCAATGCTGAAAACTACTATTCCGGAAGCCTTTGCCTCAGTTAAGGATGAAGGGTTGAAGGCGCGTTTCAGCCTGGCCCAGAAGAATGTACTTGCTTCACTGGCTGAATATGAGGGTTTCCTGAAAGAGAAAGTATTGCCGGTGGCCAGTGGTTCTTATGCCATTGGTGAGAAGCTCTACAGTCGCAAATTAAGTCTCGATGAAATGGAGGATGAGAAACTGTCGCTGCTTTTGGAGCGCGGCTACAAGGAACTGGAGCGCTTGCAGTCCCGGTTTGTCTCTCTGGGCCGGAGCATTGATGCCAGCCGTCCTGCCGGAGCCGTTTTTGAGGACATTGCCAGGGAGCATCCCACTGCCGATGAACTGGTGGCTGCCACGCAGGGTTGTCTGGATCGACTGGCGAAGTTTTGCCAGGAGGAAAGTATTGTCACTATTCCCTCTGAAGACCGTGTGACCGTAGCCGAGAGCCCTTCTTATCTGCGAGCCCTTACATTTGCCTCCATGGATACGCCTGGCCCCTACGAAAATAAAGCAAAGGAGGCCTTCTACTACGTGACGCCTGCCGAGAAGAACTGGGACCCAAAAAGAATTGAAGAGCATCTGCGTTTCTTCAGCCACGCGGACATCATTAATACCAGTGTGCATGAGGCATATCCCGGTCACTACGTGCAATTTCTCTGGGTCAAGCACGCCCCTTCTAAGGTGCGAAAACTTCTGGGGTGCAGTTCCAATGCGGAAGGTTGGGCTCACTATTGCGAAGAAATGATGGTGCAGGAAGGGCTCGTCCAGCCCGGCACCGTTGGCCTAGACCATAAGCTGGCTATGGTCCAGGTTCACGACGCGCTTCTGAGAGTCTGTCGTTATATCGTCGGCATTGAAATGCATACGCGCGGGCTTTCTTATGACAAAGCAGTGGCATTTTTCATGAAGGAGGGCTATATGGAGAAAGCCAACGCCGAACGTGAAACAAAACGAGGAACCAAGGACCCTACTTACCTGGTGTACACCCTGGGCAAGTTGAAAATTCTTGCCATCAGGGATGAGTACAAGGCAAAAATGGGAGCAAAGTTTTCTCTCAAAAACTTCCACGATGCTTTTCTCAAGTGTGGCTTTCCTCCCTTGAAAATCGTGCGGGCTGAACTCCTTGATTTACCGGTGCCTGAGGCTGGTCGTTAAAAGCTAAAGCGATATCGCTTGAACTTTCCCATGACCTGACTTGAACGAAATAAGCCAGGTTCGGAGTTCACACTTGATATGTTAAGAATTTCGAGATTGTCATTAGAAACGGTAACTTTCCGGGAACTGCCCCGTCTTTAGATTCTGAGAGCCGGGCCTAAATGCTTTCGTTGTCCCTAAATTTCCCTGATTCAGGGTCAAGAAGGTAATTCAATCTGGAGCTCATTTTTATGGGGATGTTTTCATGAAGTCGCAAAAAATTGCTCTGGCTGCAGTAGTTGCAGGTTCTGTCCTGTTCCTGGGTCTGACGTCCGCTATTTTGACTTTCCCGGGAAATGAAATTCGATTTTCGCCGGAGCCGGCCTTTGCTGCCGGAGGGGAGGGCGAGAACGGCGAGAAGAGTAAGTCCGATATCCAGAGCGATAAGGCTATTAAGGAACTCAAGTGGTATCACAGTTTTGCCGAGGCCCTTGCCGAAGCCAAGTCGCAGAACAAACTGGTTTTCGCCGATGTTTATACAGATTGGTGTGGCTGGTGCAAGCGTCTTGATAGAGACACTTTCAGCGATCCGTCCATGGTTGCTTATCTTTCTGAAAAGTATATTTGTGTAAAGGTAAATGCTGAAAATGGCAAAGAGAATATCAAGCTGGCTGAAGACGCAGAGGTAACGGGTTTCCCCACCGGGTTGGTTTTCAAGAGTGGTGGCGAGTTGCTTGGAAAAGTCTCCGGATACAAAGATGCTTTTGGCTACAAAGCGGCATTGGAGAGTCTAGAGCAGGGCAATTCGGAGCCTGGCGGCGCAGCTTCTCCTGATACTTCCAAATAGACAAACCTGAGCTTTGCTTAAGCTCATCAAGCTTTGCTGTCTTTTTCCTGTGCCATAATCAAGGTCACTTTGTTTTATTTGACCTACCAGTATTAATAAGGACAGAAAAAAGATGGGTTTGCTCGAAGGTAAAAGAGGAATTGTATTTGGCGTGGCCAACGACCACAGCCTGGCCTGGTACTGTGCCCAACAGATGCACGCTCAAGGGGCCCAGTTGGCTTTTACCTATCAAGCTGAAAATCTGGAAAGGCGCTTGCGTCCGCTAGCTGAGTCGGTAGGTTCTACTTTCATCAGACAATGTGATCTTTCCAAAGACGAAGAGATAGAGAAAGTCATGGGCGAACTCGGCAAAGAGTGGGACAGCCTGGACTTTATCGTGCACGCCGTAGCCTTTGCCAACAAAGCAGACCTGGAAGGTCACTTTGTGGACACCAGCCGGGAAGGCTTTCGCCTCGCTCTGGATGTAAGTGCTTACACTCTTACGGCAGTTGCCCAGAAAGCCATGCCGTTGATGAAAAATGGCGGCTCCATCGTCACTCTTACTTATTACGGCGCTGAAAAGGTGGTTCCCCACTACAACGTGATGGGCGTTGCCAAAGCCGCATTGGAAGCCAGCGTGCAATACATGGCTGCCGACCTCGGCGAGAAAGGTATTCGCGTCAACGCAATATCTGCCGGACCGGTTCGCACCCTCGCAGCGATGGGCATCGCCGGCTTGAGGGAGATGCTCAAAGTGGTTGAACAGAAGGCGCCTCTCAAGCGTAATGTGCAGGCGGAAGAGGTCGGTAAGACAGCTCTTTACCTGGCCAGTGACCTGTCTTCAGGGGTTACCGGTGAAGTCATTCACGTTGACTGCGGATATAGCATTATGGGTATGTAGAGAGTTCCCTCTACAGATGCATCACTGTATACATGGTTTCCAGGGCGCCGGTTCCGCTTCCGCAGCCGGCAATGTAGCCCCGCGCTAATTCTTTGATGCAGTTCATGTCCTTCAAGTTAGGCAGGAAGCCTGCGTTGCTTGCTCTTGATTGAGAGATGATGTGCCTGACAAAGCGCAGCCCGGCGTCGGTGATTGGACCGTTCTCCGGTCCGCCGCTGCCCATGATGATGGCATCCACAACAGTCGCTTCAACTAGAGAAATAGGCGGTGTGTATTCAATCTCGGTTGGCTGGCTCGAAGTTGAATAAATGTCCAGGTCAAGAAATTCTTCGCTGTCGCAGAAACTACAACCGTGCGATTCTTCAATAAAAGAGTCGCTACTATCTTGAGATGCCGGATCAAAGTTCATCGATTAATATCCCCTGAAAACGCCATGAAAAATAAAGATATTGTTGAGACGTGACCCCACTTTAGGGTCCCGTAGTGTTCTTGGCAACTAAAGAAACGCTAAGGCTCTATATCTTGAGCAAATACTCCCTGCTTGAGAGTCCCGCCTTTGATGCCGGATTGGTCCTTGAGCATTTGCGGTCATGTGAAGTAAATTTGCAATACGTCTTGTATGAGACGCAATACTTAAGTATTTCTCGCATTACTGCGAACTTATTGGGGTGGGTATGGGTATTGTTGCCGGAAAGAGCAAAAGCAGTCAGGAAGCCGAAACGCATGGACGGGGTGAAGTAATGAGGTGTCTGATCAAGGAAGATTTGGATAAAGACGGTCTCACCTTTGTGAAGGAACATCGCTCACCTACTTGTAAGTTGGATGAAGTCAAAATACGTGTACTGGCCACTGCCGTATGCGGAACCGACAAGAGCATCTATACAAGCGCTCAGAGTGAGGGTATTCGCAATGAAATGCGTCGCTATCTGACGGACACTTCCTATCAGCCTATAGTTGTAGGTCATGAATTCTGCGGGATTGTTGAGGAGGTAGGCGAAGCTGCTACTTCGGCCAGCCTTTCTGCTCCGCAGCATATGCGCATTGAGAAGGGCGACTATGTCACCGCCGAAATGCATTTGTCTTGTGGACACTGTTTGCTTTGTCGCAGTGGTAATGAGCACATTTGCACATCAGTGAAAGTAAAGGGCGTGCATCTTGATGGCTGTTTTGCCGAGTCGGTCACGCTCCCCTACAAGAACGTCATAATGCTCGGCAAGGGTGGCGACACTTCCGTCATCCCTCCCCGAATCGGAGCTTTGCTGGACGCTTTTGGTAACGCCGTGCACACTGTTTCAGAAGCAGACGTGCGCGGTAAGTCAGTGGCCATTCTCGGTGCCGGTCCTCTGGGTCTGATGGCCGCCCTTCTTTGTCGAGACTTTGGTGCAGCGCGTATTTACCTTACCGAGGCCGCTGACGTAGAGCGTCGTTTTCGCCTGGCCTCGCAGTTCGGCGTCAAGTTTTGCTTTGATGTGGGTAAGGGTACCGACGAGCTTTACAGAGCCGTTGAAAAGTATGAAACCGGTGCCAATGGTGTAGACGTAGTTCTGGAAATGTCCGGCTCCCCAAGCGCCTATACCGATGCCTTCAAGATTGTCCGCAATGGCGGCACCGTAATTTTGCTCGGCATTGCCCGTAAGCCCCTCAATAATTTTGATATTGCTAATGGTGTCATATGGAAGGGCGTGACCGTGAAGGGAATCTTTGGTCGCAAAATGTTTGATACATGGGAGACAATGTTGCAATTGCTGAAAGCTGACCACAACGGACTGCAGGAGCGTATGTCTCGAATAATTTGCCCCGAAACCTGGGCGCTTGAAGACTACAAGACGGCCTTCGATTTGCTGGTGAGCGGCAAGGAGATGAAACTGGTCTTTACACCGCAGCAAGCCGGTTGAAACTCCTGATACGTTGAATGTTCTTCGTTTAATACCCTCAGTCTGTGTGGAGGCAAAATGAGTCAGTCCAAGGTGAAAGCCAAAAAGATGGGAGTAAAGTCTCTCTATCAAAATCTCGATAGCGAACTTAACAAGTCGCGGGAAGCCAAAACCTACAAGTACGAGGTACCGGTGGAAGGGCTTCAGGGCGGTGTTGTCCAGGCGGCCGGGCGCAGTCAAGTCATGCTTGCCTCAAATAACTATCTGGGTTTGGCTAATCACCCTCGTATTGTGGAAGCGGCAAGAAAGGGGCTGGAAAAGTACGGCTACGGACTGGCCTCTGTTAGATTCATTTGCGGCACTCAGAATATTCACCTGGAACTGGAGGAGCGCATTGCTCGCTTTCTCGGTGTTGAGTCTGCGATTTTGCATTCCTCCTGCTTTGCGGCCAATGAGGCTTTCTTCACGGCCCTTGTCAGTGCTGATCTGGGCGAGACCGACTATCGGGATGTCATCTATTCCGATCAGCTCAACCACGCCAGCATTATCGACGGTATCAGACTTTCTCGCATAGCTGTCAAAACAACAGACCTGAGGGCCTACAAACACAATGATGTCGAGCAGCTTAAGGCTTGGCTTTCAGAGGATCAGGCGAAAGACTACAGGTTGTCCGTAATCGTCACTGACGGTGTGTTCAGTATGGAAGGCGAGTATGCGAACCTGGCCGATTTCGTCGACATTGCTAAGCGAAACGATGCCCTGCTCTTTGTCGATGAATCGCACTCCACGGGAGTTCTGGGCGCCACTGGTCGTGGTACTCCCGAGCATTGTGGTGTGCACGGCAAGATCGATGTGATTTCCGGCACTCTCGGCAAGGCTCTTGGGGGCGCCGCCGGCGGCTTCATCGCCGGTAAGAAGGTGCTTGTGGACTATTTGAGACAGAAATCGAGACCTTACACTTTCTCCAATTCTTTGCCGCCGGCAATCGTCTGTGCTGCCATTGAAGCGATCAATATGCTGGAGGAGGACAATTCCCTGGTTGAGAAACTGCACCAGAACACCGATTACTTCAGAAAGGAAGTTCAGCGCCTGGGCTTCACTATCTTGCCTGGAGTGCATCCAATTGTTCCGGTCATGGTGGGAGAAGCTTCTATTGCTCAGGATATGTCGAATCTGCTTCTTGATGAAGGCGTTTATGTGCGCGGCCTGTGGTACCCCGTGGTTCCGAAAGGTGAAGCGCGCCTGCGTGTGCAGATATCGGCAGCCCATGAAGTTGAAGATCTGGACAGAGCTCTCAGTGCTTTCCAAAAGGTCGGTAAAAAGCTGGGCGTGGTCTAGTGGTCTAAAGTTTTGTTGGATGTCTTCGAGGAACCGGTGCAGTTTATGCTGCGCCGGTTTTTTGTTTTGAGTCTGCCTGAAAATAGAACTTTGTCTGAAGGGCTGTAACGAAGTATCTGGTGCTTTGGAAGGACTTATTCCTGGATAACAGGCATAGATCGATGATTTCGGACTGTCCCTGCCTGCCAGACCAGGGTTCTTTCGTTTCTGAAGTCTGAGCTGATAGATTTAGATAGTTCCGCAGTGCCAGGTAGAGGGCCAGGTATTTCCTGCTTATGCCTTGAAAGTGAGTTTTAATCAGCATCAGGAAGCGCAGCCGGGCTGCTTCCAGCAATTCAAGTAAGCTAGCGTCGATACTTCCGGTAAGAGATTCTTCAGAGTTATAACTGAATGGCTCTTTTGAAAGGTTCTTTGGAATAGCAGGTGGACTTTGCTGGTTTGTGTTCGCTCCGGCTTCTTCGAGTAGCTTGATTTTGCCACCGGGCAGTGAAATTACAAGGCCGGCCATTTCAAGATCTGTGATTGCAAGGTTTAGTTTCGGAATGTCCAGCATTGTTTTTTCCAGCAGTTCATCAAAGTTCATGGGTGCAACTTTGAGAAGTTCCATGACTATCATGTCTTCATTTGTCAGGGCTGGTTCTAAGATTTCCTGCGAGGCAATGCTGTCTGCGATGGCGTTAAGTGGATTTTCCTCCTCCAGTGTGAAGAATGGTTTGTCATTGTCCTCGGAGTTCTGAGGTGCATCTTCGGGCTGCGCTTTAGTTGTGATATGCCATTGGCATTCCTCTCTTTCCAGCTTTTCTTCTTCGGCCGGATGCAACCAGCGCGGAGTCATAAGGCTGCGCTTTGTGAAGATGGGTTGGAATAGAAGTGAAGGTAGCGAAATCATGTCGGCAGTGGCTTTGCTCGTCGAGGAATCAAGAACTTGGAAAATGGAGTGAAAGATTTTTAGAGCTGACGATTGTGCAATTTCAGCCAGGGTGCTGAACCAGTTGGAACTGAGAATCGCTCCGTGTTCGAAGAGCCAGATCGCTGCCAGCCAGGCGCGCAGCTTCCTAACCCTGTGAAAAATGGTTCCGGATGTTAGCCAGCTACGACTGCGGCAGTTTAGACACCGATAGGTCCGTAGTTCTCGTTCTACTTCTACGTCGGAGCAATTGCATTTGTGGCAGCGCAATAGATCTAGCTCTCTCATCCTATTGATGAGGAAATGCCAGCAAGCTTCCTCTGTCGGGAAGCCATGGCAGAAGGCGTCCCAGGTCTCTCTGGCGTATTGTTTATGATCTTCTTCAAGACCGCTTGGCTGCTTGTCTCTATCTGTCATGGTGGAGTTCTCCCCGGAGTCTAAATTAGACAACGGAAAATTCAGAGAAAAAGTTCAATCACCAGGTTTCGAATCCAAGTTAAACCGATATCGGTTTAGAAAACTCTAGCCGGAAGCAAATGGATGGTCGTCGAGGGTCGGCTCGTTCCGTAGCCAGATTTTGACTACTTGACTATCTCGGCCATCCAGGCGCCGCCGCCATTAGTTTTGCCTTCCAGGCGCGGACCCTGATATTCGGATTCGTTGACGTTGGCAACAGTGCCGCGAAACTCGAGTTTTCTCTCCGGTTTGGCCTTCCCTTTTGGTCCTTTGACGGCATTGTATTTGAGCACAAAGCGAATATTCGGGAACTTGTAATTACCGGAGAGGGTGAAGGTTTCTTTGGAATTTTTATCGATACCGTGTCCAACCAGCTTCTGTCCTTCTTGCTCCAGGTAGATGCTGGAGTGCACAGTCTTGAATTCAAACTCATAACCGGCGTCCCACTTACCGGAAAGGTGCGGTGCCTTGTTACCGGCTGCCGGATTCACCTGCGTATTAGCCGGGGGCGTATCCTGGGCCGGGGTTGGCGATGCCAGTCCCTCTTTCTGTGCGTCCCAGCGTCCGCCAACAGTTTGCCCGCCCTTTGTGAGGCTATAGGTGCCTGAGGCATACGGACCGCTGTAGGTCTCAGTCTTTGCCATTTCAAAGGTGCCCTGGTAGATGATGGGCGGCAAATTCGGATTCTCATCCACATGGTAGCGCTTATGAAAAGTAATGGACGTTCCGGCGATGCTTCCTTTATCTATGACAAAGTTTTGGCTATCGTGGTCGTCGGTGCCGGTGCCCTGAAAGGTGGCGCCGGTTTGATTCAAGGTCATGTGGGCTGATTTCGGTTCACCGCCGACCTCGTAGGAGACCTGCCAGGGTCCGCTCATATCCACGCTGGTGGCATTGTTACCAGTGCTATTCGGTGCTGACGGGTTTTGAGCATTAGGGCTGCCGGACAGCTTGATGGTCTGGCAGCCGGTCAATCCGAGAGTAAGTATGCCGGTCAGGAGAATTGATGCAAAAACATAATGCAAGTTGCGTTTGTCAGCCACCTGCCCTGAATCTCGACTCAATCTCCAGTCCCCCGCTTCCGATTCAATCTAGTAAATCCTATTAGGAATTCTATATCCTGGCGGGAAAAATGTCTTGGTCTGGTTTCCCTCATCGAATTTCGGTGATTTTGCTGAGAGCCAGGCACAACCATGGGAAAAATACGAAGAAAAGAACATGAATTTTCGTTGACAAGCGGTGGCTCTGGCATCAGAATAGCAACAATTACTAGGCATTTGCCCCCAAGTCCAGTCCGTTTGTCGCCTAAAAACCTAAAACACAAGACTGGTCCGGTCATCGGGAGATATCTCTGCAATGGCAGAAGACGCCGCTAAACCTAAAGACGATAAAGTGCCTGAGAAGCCGAAGACAGCGGAAGCTGCCGCCGCCAATTCGGAGAAGGATGCAACCGCCAAACTTCAAGCGGATGCCGGTCATGTGCCGCCGCCCTCTGACGCTAGCAAGGCTGCGGGCACGGACAATAAGGCAGCATCTGCCGATGCTACAAAGGGTACCGACGGCAAAACCACCGACGGCAAAACTACCGATGGAAAGACAGAATCCGGCGAGAAGGCGAAAACCGGCGACGACAAAGCTGAAGGGCATAAGGAAGGCGAAGAGCGCACCGCCGCAGAGCTTGCATGCGAGATGTGGGACTGCATGAAGAAGGACTTGCTTGATGCCAAGTCTCGCGTCAGGGGGCTGATGGGCTTCGCCCTCCATCCGGAGATGGCTAAATCCGGCAAACCTCTCGAAATTGCTGGCGGTAAGACTGAGCTTCTCGCTTCTAGCGGCACTCTCGATTTCAGCGTACCAGCTAAATCGCTGACCGGAGCCAGCGTAGAAGGGGGGAAAGATTCGACGGCAGTTAAGCCGGCTGACACGGTGGTGGCAGCGGCCGCGTTGACAGCGCAAGGCAACACAGATTCTAGCCAGCCACTTGCTGCTCAGGAGACCGCAACTCCCAATCCAGAATCCAAGCCAGAATCCAAGTCCGAATCCAGTCCCGATTCAAAGGCTGGAGATTGGAGTAGTGCATTCTCTTTTGGCAATTTTTCATTTGATGTCTTCTCCGACGCCGGTACCAGTGCAGCTCCCAAAACCACTGCCGAAAGTGGAGAGCAAAAATTGGCTGCCACTCCGGACGTTTCCAAACCGACTGATGCTACTAAACCTGAAAGCAAGTCCTGGTATGAAACTGGATTTACAGGAGCTATCTGGGATTTTGGTAAGTCGACTTTTCAGTCCGTCGGTGATGTGACCTATTCCATCTATAAAGGTAGCGGTCTGGAGAGCCTTTATAATTCCACTAAGGAAAAGTTCTCTCCTATCTGGGATAGCTACAGCGATGAATTTGCTACTTCCCTTAAGGATGATGGCAAGAAAGTTAGTGATGTTGTTAGCGCTCTCAAGAATGAGAACGGTGTTGTCGTTGAAACCGTCAAGAAAGATGGGGCGGTCGATTCCTGCAAGATTGGCGATGCGAACACCTGTTGGAGCGGTAGCGTTAATCTCAAGAAATTTGAGCACACAACGGCTGACGGCGTTTCCATAGTTAAGGATGGTCGCAATTACGAGATCAGTTTGAAGGATGGTGACAAAGTAAACATCACAAACGATCGCGGCGGTGTCAAAGATCAAATCATTACTAAGACCAATGGCGACACTGTTAGAAGACTGCAGGACGGTACTTACGAACTGTACGACAAGGCAAACGATATCACCACTCGCGTTAAGAACAGCCAGGAACTTGAGAAGACTTACGGTCAGACCTTTGCTTATGCAGCTCGTCTGGCTGAAGACTCTCGCGATGTATCTCGTGACTATTTCCGACAGATCAGAGAAGGTCGTGCTCCGGGGGATCCCGGCATTCTCAACCGAGACAATCGGTTAGGAGTGGAGGATTACCGAAATGGTAAAGGTGTCAATAATGGCGAAAGTATAGCCGTTATGTCCCAGTCCAACGAACTCACCATTATTAAAAAGGATGGTTCCGGCGGTGCCCGTATCTCTGGTGATCAGGTGCAGCTACTCGATGCTCATGGTGAGCCAATTCCAGGTCGGACAATTTCCACCCGCGAATTCCTCCAGCAGAATGCCAATGGTTTTGGCGGCTGGCGCATCAATGCCGACTCCAGTAACCTGGAAGCCGTCGATGTAGAGGGGCGGGGACGAATTCGCTTGAACCGTGCTACTGAACAGGTTACCGCCTCGCAGACGGCCACCACCGGCGTGGATGCTGGTAAGACCGTTCAATCAGCCACAAACGGCGATGATAAGCGAGTTGTTGAATTCAAGGGAGCAGACGATAAACCCATTCAAACCACTACCATCGATCCTCGCAATCCGGAGCGGGGTGTAGTGGAGCAGACCGCCGGCGAACAGGGACACCGCGTCTTTGACATGAGCAATCCGGCTGATATCAAATACAAGGAATACACCAGCCAGGATGAGAATCCCAAGACTCTCAAATATGAGTTGGGAGAGCACTCCAGTTATTTCGACGGTGCCACTGTCAATCATGACACCGGTACTGTTTATTACGACAGCCCCAGCGGTGGACGCTACACCGTGTACAGCAGCAGCCCCGAATCTTACGCGGCATCCACTTCGGCTGCCAACAGTGCCTCATCTCACGGTAGCAGCGTAGCCAGTCAGGTGAATGCCGCCGTCTCGGCTGGTAATTTTACTTCAGACGCCTACCGAGGTCTGGCCATTGGTGCCATTGCCAACGTCGATGCTGCCATACAGCAATGCATGGTGACCGGTAATTTTGAGGGTTTCGGCAATCTCATATCTACCAAAGACCGTCTGATAAATGCCCTTAACAGTCTCAACGACAAATCCAATAAATTCGATGATGCAAGCAAGCTTGGACTTTCCACCGAGCAGGCCAAGTATGTGGCTGAAAACACCGGCAACGGAAGCCTGCATAAGGCCATCGAAGAAGTAAAAACTAGAGCCAACGGCAGAAAGCCTGAGTCCTGGTAAGCTGAACTCTGATGACGCCTATTTCTGAGCTGGCTCCGGCTGGAAACAACCCCATGCCGCTGCCTCTTGTTTGCACTTCTAGACTTGGAAGTCAGACTTCTGCTAGTCTGAGTCTCTGAAACCGTTTGGGTGCTCTTCTCCGGACACGAGCGCGATAAACAAGGTTTATTCCTACCGGTTTTGTGGGAATGTATGTAGTCGGTTAGTAGCTTAGGAGCAAGATCGTGGCCATTCCCATGAACACCCCAGTCACCGTTCTCTTGATGAGCGGCGAGCAGGTGGACGGCGAGGTCGCAATGATCGACCAGAGCACATATTTGTGCTTGCGCCGGGAAGGGGAAACGCTCTACCTGCCCTGGTCGGCTATTAAATGCGTGAGAGGACCGGCTTTGCCGGAACGCGGCATGGGTTCAAACTTACCGCAGGGACGCTACACCACCACCACTTGAATATATTTTGCCCGGACTGGAACGCCATCTTTATCAGTCTGTGCGTGCTGCGATAGCCCGTTAATGTTCGGGCAGAACCATTTGTCTAATGGACTGCATTTTCGGTTGCCGTAGCTTCAGTCCGGCCGGATCTACCCGAGCGGTCAGCCTTCTATCTGCCACCTATCGGTAAGGGCGTTGGCATCCATCCACTGTCTGATTCTCAGGCAGGAGCGGGAGCGCAGGAAATGTTCAAGGGTTCCCACCAACTCCCGGCTCTTCAAGATCACCTTGAAGCTGGATAGCAGATGCGGACTCTCGAAAGCCATGTCCAGGACTCTCTTGAGTGACTGATCTTCGATGGATTTTTGAAAGTCTCTCAAATCGCCTTTCAGTTGTTTGGCATCGGGCTTTGGCAGGTACAGATAGCGCTCTTTGTTCTTTTCGATTTCGTCCGTCAATTCTCTCAAGTCAAAGAGGTTTCGGTTGACCATCTTTACCGCACCGGTGGTGGTATCGAAATAATAGAGATTATCGGGAGAATCGTCTTCCCATGCTGCGATCAATTCTTCCAGGTCAAAGCTTCTACCCTGCTTCTCGCTCTCTCTTTCCTCCAGGTCTTCTTCATCGAGGAAGTCATCATCATCCTCATCGTCGTCATCAAATTTAGGATCGAATTCGTTCCTGGGCATGGTTAATTTAATTCCTGTCTTTCAATTTCAGTATGCTGCCTTTAGCGTACGAAGCGCTCATAGGCGGCTTTGATATCTTTGTCCCGGGGGTTTTGTTCGTAGGCGATCTTGAGTTCGGCTTCCCCTGCTTTGCGTTTGCCGAATTTTTCAATGAGCAGCATGCCCAGGCGATAGTGGGCTTCCGAATCGGCGAAATTTTGCTGGCAGGACTGGGTGAGGAGTTTCTCCGCCTCTTTGTAGTCTTTGAATTCAGTAATCAAAAGAGTAGCCAGGGCGGTTCGATAGACCGATTTTCCCGTTTCCATACCGGCCGCTTTCTCCAGCTCCGTGCGGGCGGTCTTGCTCTCCTGGAATTTCTGCCAGTTGATGAGACCAAGGTGTAACCAGGCATCAGCGTTGTTCGGATCCATTTTTACAGCATCTTTGTAGGAGATGCGGGCATCCGAGAATTTACCCAGGGAGAGTTCTTGCAGTTGACCGAGGGCATCAGCGGCCTGCGAATACCTGGGATTGATGGCCAGGGCTGCGCGCAATTCGCTTTCTGCCGCCCCATAGTCTTTGAAGAGACGTTCTTTTATCAAGGCCAGACCCAAATGTGCTTCGGCATTCTTGGGGCTTATCTTGAGCGCCTTTAGATAGAGGTCGTTGGATTCGTTGTAGACATTTTTGTGTTGCACGAGTAGATCTGCCAGTGCCACCATAGCTTCGAAGTACTGAGGGTCCGCCTCCAGGGCTTTGCGATAGTCTCGTTCCGCTTCCTGTATGCGCCCGCGTTTACGCCAGAGGAAGTTGGCCATCAAGTAATTAGGCACGGCAGCGCTCTGCCCACTACCAAGCTCGATACCCTTCTTCAGCTCCACTTCCGCTTCTTCCAGACGTGCTTTGTCGGCTGACAGTACATGACCCAGTTCACTATGCAAACGTGGGTTAGCCGGAGAATGTTCAATGGCCTTGCGAAATTCCTTTTCTGCCTCTTTGTAGTTGTTTCTGGCGCTGTAGAGAAGGTGTCCCAGGGCTGTTCTCGCTTCAAAGTCATCATCGTCGCTGGCTATGGCTTTTTTGAATAGACTTTCGGCCTCGTCGTAATTCTGGTGGTGCACTTCCAGCAGGCGCCCCAGGTTAACCAGCGCTCTCGTGTTGAGTGGATTGAGTTCCAGTGCCTTTCGATACTCTTTTTCGGCCTGGTCTACCCGGTTGAATTTGAATTCGTTGATGTAGCCGTACAGGTTGTGGGCCATCGAATTGAAGGGGTCCAGACTAATAGCCAGTTGCACCTGTCGCATGGCCTCATCGGTATTGTTCAGTCTTAAATTGGCCATGGCCAGAGCTTCACGCCCCTGGGAAGACTCTTTGTCGTTGACCACCGCTCGTCTGGCATTGTCGAGCATCTCGTTGAATCGCCCCTGGCTGTCGTACAGGCGAGAGAGCACTATGTAGCCTTCTACCGTGCCCGGATTAGCCTTGCCGGCCAGTTCAAATTCATGAATGGCGTCCCAGACCTTGTTCTCCTGCGCCAGTTTGTTTCCCAGGCGGATGTGTTCCCCATATGCAGTCAGGTCGATTGCACCTGTTCCGACTTTAGAGCCGGCCGTAGCTCTGGCCGGCCCCTCGGAAGTCGGTACGGTCAGCGGTGCTTCCTTTGTCACCGAGGGCGGTACTGCCAGGTTCAAGGGGGGACCGGCGAAGATGCCGGCCATAATTGGTGTCTGTACCTCGCCTTTGTCCTTGAGGACCGAGGACTGCACCTTACTGCGCATGGTGTTGAACACCTTGTCGATGTCGTAGGTGCCGCCGCCTTCTTTCAAGGTATCGATCAGATAGCGCGTGAAGTAGCTGTTCCTCAAGTCATCCGACTCCCAGGCTTTCTGATTGGCGGTGGAAGAAGAAATCACTACCGAACCGATACCCTGGGAAACCGCTTGTACATTGGCATTTGTCCTGTACATTCCCTTGTGACCCTGGGCGCCGGCGCCGCTATAGCAAGTGTCCAGTACCAGTACGATGCGCTTGGTGTGCACTCGTTTCTTGATTTTCTGAACGATTTCATTGAGCTCGATGCCGGTGGCAAAAAGCTTTCGCACCTGAGTATCGTAGGCAATCAGATAATTGATACCGTCCAGGTCGGCGCCGGATGGGGAACCGTGGGTGGATAGATAAACTAGAACCAGGTCGTTGCTGTCTGCCGCATGGGGTAGAAAGGAGTCTCCCAGCGTATCCAGAATGTTTACCTTGCTGGCATCGCTGTTGAGCAAGAGCTTGACGTGGTCGCGGCTGAACTTGCCGCCGTTTGGATCAATCAAATAGTCGTAAAAGTCTCGCGCATCCTTGCTGGCGTATTTTAAGTGCGGTACGGAAGGATCTATGAAGTCGGAAATGCCAATTACTACTGCCCATTTGTCTTCTATGGGACTGTTCAGCCCCAGGTTACTGTTACTTAGCGCCGATCTGGCACCAGGCACTCTGGCCGCCGGGCTAATGGCTCTGGGCGAGCCTGACATTGCACCGGTGGAAATAGCCCCTCTGGACCCGGCTGTGGAACCGGCACCGGCCCTGGCAGGGTTGGCGGCCAGCGCTGCCTGTGATGAGCCAAGTTTCGCCAAGCGACCGGCCGGGCAATTCTCTCCGCCCGGCCATTTTTGCCCGAGCAGAAACGGACCGGGACCTGGTATTAGCAATGCCAGGGCCAGGCAGAGTGCTGACAGGGGGCGCGTCAGTCGGGGCGAGAGCTTGTCTTGGGCCACGTGAGAACTCCAATTGGGTTTGGAATGCACATTAACGAATTCTTGGAAAACTGCTTTTCTCGGGAACTCGCCAGTGCTGAGAGCAAAACAGCCTTATTTTGTCTTTTTTATCAGTTTTAAACGTGGAGTGCGTCTAATCTTGCCCAGGGTTCAGGAGGGCAGGTGGTTTCAGCAGCGTTTTCCTGTTTTGCCGGTTTCTGCTTTTATAATTTGAGGTTCGCCCACCGGAGCCCAAAGGCGCGAGGAAAAGGCCATCACTGAGTGCAAAACGCTACCCCCAAGTCTGCTCATCCCGGATCACAGCAACTTTCGGTGTACCTTTTGCGGGCACTGCTGTCATACCTGGCCGGTGCCGGTGACAGAGTCGGATGTTGCGCGTATCAGTCTGGTGACGGGGCGCTCTATCGAAGACCTGCCCCTGCTTTCTCTTTCTGAGCAGGAGCGCCGGGGCGCCGGGCTCTTCGGTTTCACCAGCGCCCTGACCAAGGCCGGCGGCCGTTGTTCCTTTCTCGATAGTGAGGGGCTGTGCAGCTTGCACTCCCAGGCTAAACCCAGTATGTGCAGCCTCTTCCCTTTCACCTTCCTGCATTGCCCGGAAGGGGTCCTTTGCGGATTGAGCTTCGCCTCAAGCGGTGTATTGCTTAATGCCGGACCGCCTCTGACCGAGCAGCATGACTTACTTCTTTCCATGTTGGATTTGTTTGAGCGGCTCAATCCCGGACTCAGGGACGAGAGTGTGCGGGGTTTTGAAAACCTCTGTCTGGCCTCCGACCTGCCTCTTGCCTATGAGCTCTATTTACCCTTGCAAAGGGCGCTGGAAGAAAGCCTGGAACCGCTTTTCCTTAATCCGCCCTATGCTGTTTTACCGCTTCTGGCGCGCCTGTTCCAGAATCTTCGCCTCATGGCATACGACTACGCCGGTGAGAAAAACATGCGCGCCTCCTCTGAATTTCTCTTTGAAGGTGAGAAGAGTGATGCCTATTTGATTGCTACTTATCTGGAGTTCTTTTTTCCCCAGTCTCGCTCACCTGACAATATGGTTCCGGAGCATTTGCTAATTTCTTCCCTGGCTGAGCTGGTAGAGCAGGAGCCGCGAGTCCGCGATCTGCCCGCTGCCGGCCGGCTCAAACGCTTGCGGCTGGAGCGCATCAACCTGCCTGCGGAGGTGGAAGAACTGTTCCTTCGGTATGTCCATATGCGAGTTTTTACCCGTCTTTATTTTGGTCCGGGTTATAGCTCCCTATCCCTTGTCAGCGGCTTGGGTCATTTGTTTCTCATGGTTCTCCTGGCCCATTTGAAGTTCAAGCTGGATGTACTGGCCCTGGCCCACCAACCCTCCTCTTCCGAGGCTGTCACTCTGGCAGGGGAAGCCATCCGGCTGGTGGAAAGCAAGTGGTCCTCCCTTCGCTACACTTCCCCGAACAGCCGTCATATGCTTGAGTTCTTCTTTCTCGATCCGGAGCGTCCCCTTCGAATGCTTGACCTTGCTTACTAGTGTTATTATTTAGCCATGCCTGATATTCCAGAAAATGTGCCCATTTACATCGCCTCCGATCACGACGAGGACAACGAACCTGCTCCCGAGAAGTCGGGCGCTTCTGCTTCCAGCGCTGAGTCAAAGCGGCGGTCTTTAATGGAAGATCGCTCTGCCGGTAACTGGCAGCCTTATACCAAGGATATTACGGTCAAAAATGAGGAAGGGCAGTCTTCCAGTAGTTCTTCTTCCGGTAGCTCTTCTTCCGGTGCTTCTGCAAAAGCAAAACCTTCCGAGACCACGACCGGCGATAAAACCGGTATACCGGTCGGCGCGCAGACGGTTTATGTGAAGAAGAAGACAATGGAGATTCTGCTTCTTGTGACCGCTGTGAATATGCTGGCCGTCGGTCTCTGGGCCGGCAACCAGCTATTGCCTCATGCACCTGTCACCTCCAGTATCGATCCTGTTTTTGCCAATCTCTTTGATAGCAAGAGCAAGATTGCTCCAGCCAATATTATGTCCGACATCGTGGCACGCACAAATCCTTGTGTCGTTACGCTCGATATAAGAATGATACCGAAGATGGTGGCGAGCCCGGACGGTGCCGAGCAGTATAATAATCCCTCATCCGAGATGATGCCGAATCAGGCTACCGGTCTAATCATCAGATCTGATGGTTATATATTGACTTGTGCTCATGCTTTCAAGAATTTTGAGACCATCGACGTCACTTTCCATAATCACAAAACGATGGAAGCAAAACTGATCGGAAAGGACGATTTTACCGATCTGGCTGTGGTTAAGGTCGAGGCGGAGAATCTTCCGGTTCTTAAATTTGCCGACATCAGTGAGGTGAGACCGGGTGACTGGGTCGTGGCGGTCGGGTCGCCGGTCGGTCTTGATCATACAGTCACCACCGGCGTGGTCAGTGCCGCCGATCGCTCTTTGCAGGAAGTGAACAATAACAGGGTCGAGTTGATTCAGCATGATGCTTTGCTCTACATCGGCAGTTCCGGCGGTCCTCTGCTCAATATTAAAGGGGAAGTGATTGGTATCAATGCCGCCGTCCGTGGTGGCACACCCGGAATTAGTTTTTCGGTGCCGGCCGATGCCGCTGCCTATGTCTCCCGTGAACTCGTCGCTCATGGTTCCATTGCCAGACCTTATATGGGATTGGTCATGGAAGATGTAGATCCGAATATGACTCGCTCCCTGACCTTGCCCTCATCGTCGGTGGCGGTAAGGGTGACGAGAGTGGAGGCGAAAGGACCGGCTGAGGCTGCTGGTCTCAAGGCCGGCGACCTGATCCTCAAAGTTAAAGGCGTGCTCGTGCGTCGAGCCCAGGAAGTGCGCACCCTCACCCGTGATGATAAGCCGGGTAAGGTGATTGAATTGATTGTGAAGAGAGAAGGTAAGGAGTTGCCCATCAACCTTGAGTTGGGTGACTTCGCCAAGTTTAGACCACACGGCTGATAATCAGGGTTGGCTTTCCCTTATGTCTTGAGCCGGCTCAGGAGTATGCCCATGTCCGATCAAACCGAACCTGTCATTGACTGCTCTCGTTTAAAGAGGTTGGATCAACAGGGGAAATTGGAGTTACTGGAGCCGCTGCACGGTTGGTCCATAAATGCTGATGGTAAGCTCTGCCGTACTTTTGTCTTGCAGAATTTTGCCGAGTCCCTGGCCCTGGCCAATTTGGTAGGTGCGGTAGCGGAAGAAATTGGTCACCATCCGGATCTGCTGGTGCGCTGGGGGTCTCTGTCTGTCGAAATATTTACCCATTCACTCTCCCATGAGAATAATGCCGCGCTTACTGAAGCGGACTTCTTTCTAGCCGCTCGCATTAACGAATTGAGAGCCTGAATATTATCAGTGGGGGCGCGATAAGAAGGCGTAACCGACACAAGCCATAATTACAATCAGGATCACTGCCACCATCCAGGCCGGCGTTGAAGGCATGTTGTACATCTCGGCTTTGTTGGGAGAGGGCCTGAGATTTACGTCGCTACGTGGTTTGGGAGTGGGCAAAGGCGGTGGCGGTGCAGACGGATCGGCTGGTGGTCTGGTCACCTTTTCCATTTCCGTAGTGACGGCCTTGGGAGTAGGAATGGCATCCAGGTCTCCCCACTTAGAGGCTCCCTCGCCAGGTGCAGCAGCAGCTGGTTCTGGTGCAGGAGCTGGTGCTGG
>Ga0268298_10000384_pt1 | contig 56994 bp, 49 predicted proteins | sample WWTPWeurt_MetaG_FD_194462 | JGI IMG/M metagenome (GOLD analysis project Ga0268298, IMG submission 194462) | Activated sludge microbial communities from WWTP in Nijmegen, Gelderland, Netherland - WWTP Weurt | ecosystem: Engineered > WWTP > Aerobic digester > Activated sludge | place... | reverse complement strand
ATCCGCCACGAACTCGGCAAACTGCGCCCAGCACACAGGCTGCGCATCGATGTCGAAGTCGAGGACCCTGTCCTCCCAGGCCGGTCGCTCGTTGTCCGGTGCGAACCCACCCTCGGCCGTGCCCACGGTCACGCGTTGGGCCGCCAGGCCGATCGGGTCGCGCCGGCCCTGCGTGGGCAAGGCCGGCACCAGGGCGACCACTTCAGGGTGCCCCAGGCCCAACGCCCGCGCCGTCTGGGCCAGCGTCTCGGCCAGCCGGTCTTCGTGCAGCAGGGCCAGCCGGAAGAAGTACAGGCCGGCATCGTCGCGCCCGGCCTTCTCGAGCAGCTCGAGCGTCAATTCAAACGTTGATGCAAGATAGTCGCGAAGGCTCTCGCCCAACGCGGACACCTGTGCCCAGCGGCGCTCTCGTTCCCGGGCCGTGCCTGCCTGGCGTGGCGCGAACCACTCATCGGCGCGCGGCTCGATCGACGCCAATCTCAAGGCAGCAGGATCGGCCAGCGCACCGCGCTGGCGCTGCACATGCCGGGCAATCCAGTACTCCTGGAACCATCCGCAGCGGCCGATGCTCCACGCAGGGGGATCGAACAGGTGATGCGGATCGTGTTCGCCGCAGGCTTCGAAGGCGGACAACCAGCGCAGACTTCGGTTGCGCGAGTCGATCAGCGCCAGCGACAACCAATCGGCATCGCCCTGCCGCATGCCGCGCGGATCGTCGACGTCGGCGGCAACCAGCGCGGCGGTCAAGGCCGCTCCGTTCAGCGCTCGATGCGCGCAAACGCGCTGTGGTTGTGGATGCTCTCGAAGTTCTCGACATCGACCCGATAACGCCCGATGCGTGCGTCCGCATCCAGGCACAGCGCCACATCGCGAACCAGATCCTCGACGAACTTCGGGTTCTCGTAGGCACGCTCGGTCACCCACTTCTCGTCGGTGCGCTTGAGCAGGGGCCAGACCTCGCTGGACGCGCTGGCCTCCGCGAACCGCACCAGCTCTTGCCACTCGATGGGCTGCCGCAGTTCGACGCGGATGGTGACCGTCGAGCGCTGGTTGTGGGCGCCGTAGTCGGAAATCTCCTTCGAGCAGGGGCACAGGCTCTTGACCGGCACCGCCACCTCGGCCCACAGCGTGGTGGCGCCACCCTTTGCCTGCGCGATCCAGCGGCCCTGATAGTCGAGCAGGCTCTGCACACCGGACACCGGCGCGCGCTTGCGCACGAAGAACGGGAATGCCGCCTCGACGCGGCCTTCATCGGCCCCCAGCAGTTCGAGCATCGCTGCCAGCCGCTGACGCATGGCCTGGGCATCCAGGGGCGCGGGCAACTGGTCGAGCCAGGCCACGAAGCGCGACATGTGGGTGCCCTTCTTGTCGGCCGGCAGGGCCACGTCCAGGTTCCAGGTGCCGACGGTGGCCTGGGCCTGCCCGCCGACCTGCAGCACCAGAGGCCAGCGCACGTCCTTCACCCCCACGCGCTGGATCGCCACATGGCGCTCGTCGCGCTCGCTTTGCGTGTCGGGGATGTGCAGGGCGTCGGTCAGGTGATTCATCGTCGGGCTCGGCCGAGGCCGCTGCGCAGAAGGCTGGGATTGTCTCCGTCGGCCGGGCGAGGCGCTTGTCGCTGCGGCGTCAACCGCACCGACCCTCGGGACAAGTGGCGGGCACCTCGGCAGACGCAGGATGCACCAGCGACAGCGCCGGCATGAATCGACGACGCACCGCGGCTTCGATTCCGGGCGCATCCAGACCCAGTTGGGACAGCAGCCGTGCCGGATCGCCATGCTCGGTGAACAAGTCCGGCAAGCCCAGTTGCAGGACCGGCACCTGAGACCCGAGCTGCTGCAGCGCCTCGAGCACCGCGCTGCCAGCCCCCGCCTGCACACAGCCTTCCTCGATCGTCACCAACGCATCGTGGCTGCCCGCCAGCTGGGCGACCAGGTCGGTGTCGAGCGGCTTCACGAACCGCATGTTGGCCACCGTGGCATCGAGCTTCTCGGCCGCCGCCAGCGCCGGGTACAGCAAGGTGCCGAAGACCAGCAAGGCGATGCGTCGCCCCTGGCCGGCCGCCAGGCCTGTGCGGCGGCGAACCTCGCCCTTGCCCCAGGGCAGCGTATCGAGCCCCGGCTCGATGGCCACGCCGACACCGGCGCCGCGCGGGTAGCGCACCGCTGCGGGCCCCGAATGCGCAAATGCGGTCGACAGCGACTTGCGGCATTCGTCTTCATCGGCCGGCGCCAGCACGGCCATGTTCGGAATGCAGCGCAGGTAGGCCAGGTCATAGGCCCCGGCATGCGTGGCGCCATCGGCCCCGACGAGGCCCGCACGATCCAGCGCGAAGACCACGGGCAGGTTCTGCAAGGCCACGTCGTGGATCAACTGGTCGTAGCCACGTTGCAGGAACGTGCTGTAGATCGCCACCACCGGCTTGAGCCCCTCGCAAGCCAGGCCGGCCGCGAACGTGACGGCATGCTGCTCGGCAATGCCCACGTCGTGGTACCGCGCCGGGAAGCGTCGCTCGAACTCGACCATGCCCGAGCCTTCGCGCATGGCCGGGGTGATGCCGACCAGGCGCGAATCTGCGGCAGCCATGTCGCACAACCACTGGCCGAAGATCTGGGTGAAGGTGATCTTCGGGGGCGTGGCGGGCTTCTGCAGGCCCACGGCCGGGTCGAAGGTGCTGGGGCCGTGGTAGTTGACGGGGTCAGCCTCGGCCAGCTTGTAGCCGTAGCCCTTCTTGGTGACCACGTGCAGGAATTGCGGCCCCTTGCGATCGCGCAGGTTCTCCAGCGTGGGGACGAGGGAGTCCAGGTCATGGCCGTCGATCGGGCCGACATAGGTGAACCCCAGTTCCTCGAAGATCGTGCCGGGCACCACCATGCCCTTGGTGTGCTCCTCGAAGCGCTTGGCAAACTCGTAGAGCGGGGTGTTGCGCAGCACCGACTTGGCCCCCTCACGGGCCGCGTCATAGAACGTGCCGCTCATCAATCGTGCCAGGTGCTTGTTCAGGGCACCGACGGGCGGCGAGATCGACATGTCGTTGTCGTTGAGGATCACCAGCATGTCCGCCGGCCCCACGCCGTGCGGACCGCCCGCGTGGTTCATGGCCTCGAACGCCATGCCCCCGGTCAGCGCCCCGTCACCGATCACCGCCACCGCCCGCCGATGCTCGCCCTTGAGCTTGGCGGCATGCGCCATGCCGAGCGCCGCCGAGATCGAGGTGGACGAGTGCGCGGTGCCGAACGCGTCGAACTCGCTTTCATCGCGACGCGGGAATCCGGACAGCCCGCCCAATTGCCGCAACGTGGGCATGCGCTCTCGCCGCCCGGTGAGGATCTTGTGGGGATAGGTCTGGTGCCCAACGTCCCAAATGATTCGATCGCGCGGCGTGTCGAAGACGTAGTGCAGCGCGATGGTCAGCTCCACGGTGCCGAGGTTCGAGGACAGGTGCCCGCCGGTGCGGCTGACGCTCTGCAGCAGGAACTCGCGCAGCTCGCGTGCGAGCGAGCGAAGTTCCTGACGCCCGAGCCGACGAAGGTCGGCAGGCGTGTGGATGGAGTCGAGAAGCGTGGCAGTCATCGCACGGTCCGGATAGGGGCGCTGGTGGACGTGATCCGCTGGTGCGCCGGCATCAATGTTCACGATCGACGATCAGATCGGCGAGCATCGCCAGCGCGCCGCAATGGGCCAGCCCGCTGCGGGCCAGCGCCGCATGCGCCGCCTGGCGCAGCGACTGGGCTTCGCCGCGCGCCGCCTCCAGGCCGAGCATCGTGACGTAGGTGGGCTTGTTGGCCTCGACATCCTTGCCGGCGGTCTTGCCCAGTTTCTCGGAAGCCTGGGTCACGTCGAGGATGTCGTCGACCACCTGGAAGGCCAGCCCGATCGCCTCGCCGTAGTCCGACAGGGCCTGCCACTCGTGGGCACGGGTGGCCCCGGTGGCCATGCCCATCAGCACGCAGGCCTGCAGCAGCGCGCCGGTCTTGCGGGCATGCATGTCGCGCAGCGCCGATTCGGTCATCGGCCGACCCACATGAGCGAGGTCGATGGCCTGTCCGCCGGCCATGCCGGCATAGCCGGCTGCCCGCGCCAGCAACCGGCACAGCCGTGCCTGCACCGCGGCGGGCACGCTGTCGTCATCTGGCGTCAACACGTCGAATGCGAGGGCCTGCATCGCGTCGCCCGCCAGCATCGCCCGGGCCTCGCCAAAGCGCACGTGGACCGTCGGCTTGCCGCGACGCAGCACATCGTTGTCCATGCACGGCAGATCATCATGGACCAACGAGTAGGCATGGATCAGCTCAGACGCCACCGCCGCCCTCAGCGCAGCGGCCGGAAGGCCCTGCACGGCCTCTGCAGCGGCCAGGACCAACATCGGCCGGAGGCGCTTTCCGCCGTCGAGCACGGCATACCTCATGGCCTCGCCCAACGACGCCGGCGCATGCAGCGGCACCCATTGCTCGAGCGCCCGTTCGGTGCGTGCCGAGGCCTCGGTCATCCAGCCGCTGAGCCCTTCGGGGGGAGTCAAGAACCGCTCCAATCGTCGAGTCGACCGTTGTCGAGCACCTTCACCTGCGCCTCCACGGCCTGCAGCCTGGCCCTGCAGAACTCCAGCAGCGTGGCGGCGCGCCGGTAGCTCTCGAGCAGCCCGTCCAGCGGCATCTGGCCGGATTCCATCTGTGCCACCAGGCGCTCGAGTTCGGCCAACGCCAGCTCATAGCTCTGGGGCTCGTCACGGGAGGAATCGGGGGCAACGTCAATCATCGTCGGATCTGGGCAAGGTCAGGGATTTTAGTCGCCCGACCCGCTGACCCCATGTGGCCGATGGCTACAATTCCAGGTTCGTCGCTGCCTGCGGCACCCGCATCGCCGGTGCGGTCCGGGGTCCAGGCTCGGCGTGCAGTCCCACTCGCGGGGCCACCGGGTGGGGGGTTGAGACATCCTTTCTGGAGATCCTGGGGATCATGTCGGACCTGAGCGTCAGTCTCGAAGCTCTCGCGCGCAGCAGCAGCACCTCCGCCACGCGTTCGCAGCTTTCCGTAGCCACATACTTTTCGGATGACCTGTTCCGTCGCGAGATGGAGCTGATCTTCCAGCATGGCCCGCGTTACCTGGGCCACGAGTTGGCCGTCCCGGAGGTCGGCGACTACTACGCCCTGCCCCAGGAAGGCGAAGGCCGCGCACTGGTACGAACGGCCGACGGCGTGAAACTGCTGTCCAACGTGTGCCGTCACCGACAGGCCGTGATGCTCAAGGGTCGGGGCAAGAGCCCCGGCCACATCGTCTGCCCGCTGCACCGGTGGACGTATGGGCTGGACGGCCAGTTGCTCGGTGCGCCCGCCTTTGAAAAGGACCCGTGCCTTCACCTGCAGGAGTACCGCACCCGCACCTGGAACGGCATGATCTTCGAAGAGAACGGCCGTGACATCGCCGGAGAACTCGGTCGCGTGGGCCCCAAGGCCGATCTGGATTTCTCGGGCTACGTGCTCGACAAGGTTCACCTGCACGAGTGCCAGTACAACTGGAAGACGTTCATCGAGGTCTACCTCGAGGACTACCATGTCGGGCCGTTCCATCCTGGGCTGGGCCGCTTCGTCACCTGCGACGATCTGCGCTGGGAGTTCGCCAAGCACCACTCGGTGCAGACCGTTGGCATCAACGATTCACTTCGGCAGGCAGGCTCGCCGGCCTACCAGCGCTGGCACGATGCGGTGCTGGCCCTCGGCAACGGACAGCCGCCGCGCCAGGGTGCGATCTGGCTCACCTACTACCCCAACATCATGGTCGAGTGGTACCCGCATGTGCTGGTGGTCTCCACGCTCTACCCCAAGGGCCCGCAGAGCACGATCAACATGGTCGAGTTCTACTACCCCGAAGAGATCGCGGCGTTCGAGCGCGAATTCATCGAGGCCGAGCAGGCTGCCTACATGGAGACCTGCATCGAGGACGACGAGATCGCCATCCGCATGGACGCAGGTCGCAAGGCCCTGATGGAACGCGGCGACGACGAGGCCGGCCCCTACCAGAGCCCGATGGAGGACGGCATGCAGCACTTCCACGAGTGGTACCGCAGCGTCCTGGGCATGGGCCGCGCGTCCTGGTAAGCCACGAGCGGCTGCCCCTGCCATGAGAAAGGGCCGCCTCGGGCGGCCCTTTTCACCTGGATCGGGTGCCTGGACGCGTGATCGACACGCATCCAGTCAGCGATGGATCAGGGCTGGTAGATCCAGGTGCCCTTCTCGATCTTGACCATCACGCGGGCACGCTGGTCGAGCCCGTTGTGGTCGTTGGCCGACATGTTGAACACGCCATGCGCGCCGCTGACCTCCTTGGTGGCTTCCAGTGCGTCGCGCAAGGCGGCGCGGAAGGCCGGCGTGCCCGGCTGGGCCTTCTTCAGGGCAGCCGGAATGGCCGCCTGCAGCACCAGGCCGGCATCCCAGGCGTGGGCCCCGAACGTCGACACGGTGCCCTTGCCGAACTTGGTCTCGTAGGCCGCGACATAGTCCAGGGCGGCCTTTCGGCTGGGATTGGCGGCAGGCAGCTGGCTGGCCACCAGCACTGGTCCGGCCGGCAGCAGCGTGCCCTCGCCATCGGCGCCCACCACGCGCAGGAAGTCGTTGTTGGCCACGCCGTGGGTCTGGTAGATCGCGCCCTTGTAGCCGCGCTCCTTCAAGGTGCGCTGGGGCAGCGCGGCGGGCGTGCCCGAACCGGCGATCAGCACGGCCTGCGGATTGGCCCCCAGCAGCTTGAGCACCTGGCCCGTCACCGACGCATCGGTGCGGTTGTAGCGCTCGGAGGCCGCGACGGTGATGCCCTTGATGCCGGCGGCCTTGCCGAACTCGGCCGCCCAGCCTTCGCCGTAGGCGTCGGCAAATCCGATGAAGCCAACCGTCTTGATGCCCTTGTCGGCCATGTGCTGCGCAATGGCCAGCGCCATCATGATGTCGTTCTGCGGCGTCTTGAACATCCAGCGCCGCTTGGCATCCATCGGCTCCACGACCCGCGACGACGCGGCCAGCGAGATGGTCGGCGTCTGGTTCTCGGAGACCACGTCGATCATGGCCAGCGAGTTCGGGGTGGTCGACGAGCCGATGATCGCGTCCACCTTGCTCTCGGTGATCAGCCGGCGGGCATTGGCCACTGCGGCGGTGGTGTCGGAGGCGTCGTCGAGGACGATGTAGTTGACCTTCTGGCCACCGATGGTGCGCGGCATCAGGTCGATGGTGTTCTTCTCGGGGATGCCCAGCGAGGCCGCCGGCCCGGTGGCCGACAGCGTGACGCCGATGTTGATGTCGGCTTGTGCCGCCACGGCAGCCATGGCCAGCGCGGTGGCCAGCAGGGTACGCAGGGTCTTCAAGATCATGTCTCCTGGGGAATGGAAGGGAACGGGATGCTGTGTCAGCCGTCTCGGCGTACCGGGGCCCCGCCGATGACCGGGCGGCCCTTCATGGTGTAGGACCGCCCACGGAACAACGCAACGCGCTGCTGTTGCTGATTGTTGACCTCAATGTCGTAGACGCCCATGCGTCCGCTCTTGCTCTGCTCGATGGCCACGGCCGTCAGCACATCGCCTTCGTGCGAAGGTGCCAGCAACTCCATCGAGAAGCCGGCCGCCACGGTGAGTTCATCGTACGAGTTGCAGGCGTAGGCGAAGGCCGTGTCTGCGAGCGTGGCCACCAGACCGCCGTGGCAGATCGCGAACCCGTTGAGCATGTCGGCGCGAACCGTCATCGTCACCACGGCACGGCCCGGGCCCACCTCGCCCACCTGGATGCCCAGGGTGCGCAGGACCCGGTCGTTGACCAGCATCTCATCGCGTACGGCCACAGCGGTGCGCTGTGCAGGAGAACAATCGGACATGGAAGGCCGGCGTCGGCAGGGAGCGACGGACAGGAAGCGGGAACGGGAATGCCGGCCGACTTCGAATCGACCGACCGGTCGGTCAATGATAGAGGCGCAGCGATCGTCGGCGCAAGCGGCCGCAGGATGGGGAAAGTCCGGATGGCCCGGGGCCTGCGGGCTCAGCGCCCTGCAACCTTGGACAGCAGCTCGATCAGCATCGCGTGCTCGGCCGGTGACAGATGGCCCAGCAATTGCAGCTCCATCGGCCGGGCGGCATCGGCCGCCTCAGAGGCCAGTTGCTGGCCGTCGGGCGTCAACACGATGTTCTGTGAGCGGCGGTCGACCTCGCTGCGTTCGCGCCTGAGCAGGCCTCGACCCTGCAGCCGGTCCAGCAGCATGGTCAGGTTTGGCGCCGACAGGGCCAAGGCCTTGGCCAGACGCTTGGGCGACAGCGGCCCGTTGGCCCACAGCAGCATGAGCATCGAGTACTCGGTCTTGCGCAAGTCGAACGGCTGGCCGATGAACCGCTCGAACAGGCCGTAGGTGACCACGGCGGCCTGGGCGATGTGGTACCCCACCACCTCCTTCAAGGGACCCAGCGACAAGGTTGCCGGTTCACTCGTGGCGGCTCTGGCCCGCGTCGCCTCTGCAGCGGCCGCTGACGCTGCCTGCCGGCGAGCACCTGATTCCGGGCGGGGCGACGGCATCTCAAGCCTCCAGAAACGGCAGCGCGGCCGAGCGCTGACGCGCCCGCAGCCAGTGCACCTGCGCCTGCGGCAGCAGCCACTCGATGCCGAACCGCGCGGCCTGGCGCCATTGCTGCGGCGTGCGCCCGCCGGCGCTGGCGGCCGAGGGCACCCGCCGCGCGATGCGCGCCCAGGCCCAGGCCATCAGCACATGCCCCACGGCGGCCAACAGATCATCGGCCACGCGCAGGGGCCATTCCGGATCCTGGTGGCGCCCCTCGAGCAACAGGCTCATCGTGCCCCGCCAGACGGCCAACTGGCCCTCCAAGGCCTCGGCCCAGGGGTGCAGTTCGGGATCTTCCCGACAGGCGGTGGCCTCCCGCTCGAGCTCCTGCATCAGGCGCTCGGCCCGGGCGCCACCGTCGTCGAGCAGCTTGCGCTGCACCAGATCGACGGCCTGGATCTCGTTGGTGCCCTCGTAGATCATCGCAATGCGGCTGTCGCGCACCGTCTGCTCGATGCCGAACTCGTGCACGAAGCCATAGCCGCCCCACACCTGCAGCGCCTCGTCGGCACTGCGGTGGCCCAGCTCGGTGAACAGCGCCTTGGCCACCGGCGTCAGCAAGGCCACATGGCCGCCGGCCAACGCCCGCCGGCCGGCATCGGGGTGCTGTTCATGCTCGTCCAGCCACATGGCCGTCCAGTAGGCCAGCAGGCGGCAAGCGTCGGTCCGCGCCTGCAGCGTGTGCAACACCCGGCGCATGGCCGGGTGCCAGGCGATCGGATCGGCCGGCGCCGACAGCGCCCCGTCGGGGCGGAAGGCGGCCCGCATCTGCACACGCTCGGCCGCATAGCGGCGGGCATTCTGCGTGGCCGCCTCGAGGTGCCCCACGCCCTGCATCGCCACATGCAGGCGGGCGGCATTCATCATCAGGAACATTGCCGCCAGCCCGCGGTGCGGTTCACCGATCAGCCAGCCTTGAGCCGCGTCGAAGCGCATCTGGCAGGTGGCGCTGCCCTTGATCCCCATCTTCTTCTCGATGCCGTCGCAGACCACCGCGTTGCGGCTGCCATCCGGCATCACCTTGGGCACCAGGGCCAGCGACAGGCCCTTGGTGCCGGCAGGTGCGCCGGGCAGCCGGCACAGCACCAGGTGCACGATGTTGTCGGTCAGGTCGTGGTCTCCACCGCTGATGAAGATCTTGTTGCCAGTCAACGACAGCGGCACGCCATTGGCCACCTCGCCGCCACCGTTCGGCTCGGCGCGGGTTCGCACCATCCCGAGGTCGCTGCCGGCCTGCGGCTCGGTCAGGCACATCGTTCCCAGCCATCGACCGGTGGCCAGGTTCTCGAGGTAGCGCTCGCGCAGCTCGGGCGATCCATGCGCCTTGACCACCTCGTAGGCCCCATGCAGCAGACCCGGGTACATGGTCCAGGCATGGTTGGCGGCCGCCAGCATCTCGAACAGCGCGGCATTGAGCAGTTGCGGCAGCCCCTGGCCGCCGGCCTCTGGCGCGCAGGCCAGCGCCGGCCACCCGCCCTCGACGAAGGACGCGTAGGCCTGGCGATAGCCAGCTGGGGTGCGCACCCCTTGCTCGCTCCATTCGCAACCAGCCAGGTCGCCCGAAGCGTTGATCGGTGCCAGGATCTCACCGGCGAAGCGCCCGGCCTGCGCCAGCACCTCGCCGGCCGTGTCGGCGTCCAGGCCGGCAAACGCCGGCAGTTCGGCCCAGCGATGCGGGGCATCGAGCACCCGGTCCATCAGGTGCAGCATGTCGGCCACCGGGGCCTGGAAAGTCCACATGGAAAGGGATCCTCGTGATGTCTGCCGGCGTCGTCGGTGGGTCGCACGCCGCGCGGCGCTCACTGCAGCGCGCGCAGAGCGGCGCCAGGGCGGGAGCGCTGCTCAATCGGCCTTTCGCGCCGCCCCCAGGTAGGTGTCGATCACCCGGGCATCGCCCGCCAGGTCGGCCGCCGGGCCGGCCAGCACGATGGCGCCGGTCTCGAGCACGTAGCCGTGGTCGGCGACATCCAGCGCAGCGCGCGCGTTCTGTTCGATCAGCAGGATGCTCACGCCCTGCTCGCGCAGCCGCTCGATGATGCGGAAGATCTCTCGCACGATCAGTGGCGCCAGGCCGAGGCTGGGTTCGTCGAGCATCAGCAGCTTGGGCTGCGACATCAGGGCGCGGCCGACGGCCAGCATCTGCCGCTCGCCGCCCGAGAGCGTGCCGGCCAGTTGCAGGCGACGCTCCTTGAGCCTTGGGAACAGGTCGTAGACGCGGTCGAGCTCGTCGCGCCAGCCGGGCAGGCGCTGTCGCATCGCCCGGTAGCCGCCCAGCACCAGGTTGTCCTCGACCGGCATGGTGCCGAACAGCTCGCGCTTCTCGGGCACCAGGGCCATGCCCAGCATCACCCGTTCTTCAAGCGTCACGTCGGCCAGGTCGACCCCGTCGAACACCACCTGGCCGCGCGAAGGCAGCACCGCCATCAGCGCATTCAGCGTGGTCGACTTGCCGGCGCCGTTGGGGCCGATGACCGTGACCACCTGGCCCTTGTCGAGGCGGAAGTTCAGGCCCGTGAGCACCTCGGCGCGGCCATAGCCAGCATGCAGGTCGCGCACATCCAGAAGAGGTTGCGACATCTCAGTACCGTCCGGCCGTTCCGAAGGTGCTGGGCGCCCCCTCGGGGGGCAGCGAGCAAAGCGAGCGTGAGGGTTTCATGTCAGTGCTCCGTGCCTAGGTAGGCCGCCCGCACCACCGGGCTGGCCTGCACTTCCTCGGGCGTGCCTTCGATCAGGCGCGTGCCGAACTCCATCACCACGATGCGATCGGTCAGCCCCATCACGAAATCCATGTCGTGCTCGACCAGCAGGATGCTCATGCCCTCGGACTTCAGTTGCCGCAGCACATCGGCCAGCGCCTGCTTCTCCTTGTGGCGCAGCCCGGCCGCCGGCTCGTCGAGCAGCAGCAGCGACGGATCGGTGCACAACGCGCGGGCGATCTCCATCAGGCGCTGCGGGCCCAGGGCCAGGTTGCCCGCCAGTTCGTGCATCTGGCCATCCATGCCGATGCGCGCGAGCTGGCGCTCGGCCTCGGCAAACAGCTGTCGCTCTTCATCCCGATCGAGCCGCAACATGGCCTTCAACGTTCCGGACGAGCTGCGCAGGTAGCCGCCGAGCGCCACGTTCTCGAGCACCGTCATCTCGGGGATCATCTTCACGTGCTGGAAGGTGCGCGACACACCGCGGCGCGCGATCTCTCGGGATGGCAGGCCGCCGATCGAGGCCCCGCGAAAGCGCACCTGGCCACGCGTGAGGGCCAGCACCCCGGTGATCAGGTTGAAGGTGGTCGACTTGCCGGCGCCATTGGGCCCGATCAGGCCCACGATGTCGCCCGCGCGGATCTGGAAGCTCACATCGTTGACGGCCACCAGCCCGCCGAACTCCTTGCGCACCTCGGCCACGTCCAGCAGCAGTTCGCCTGGCTGGGGCTTGTCGCGCTGCGGCAGCGCCGCCGCCTGCGCCCAGTCGCGCTCGCGCCGCTGCACCGGCAGCCACTTGGTGATGAAGGTCCACAGGCCATCCGGGGCGTACTTGAGCACCAGGATCAGCACCAGGCCGAAGACGATGATCTCGAAGTTGCCGCTCGAGCCGATCAACTTGGGCAGCAGCGTCTGCAGTTGGTCTTCGATCAGCTTGACCACGCCGGCACCGATAAAAGCCCCCCACACGTGGCCGACGCCACCGATGACCGCGATGAACAGGTACTCGATGCCCTTGTGGATGCCGAACGGCGACGGGTTCACCGTGCGCTGGAAGTGGGCGAACAGCCACCCCGACATCGCCGCCAGCACCGCCGCCACGACGAAGATGATCACCTTGTAGCGGAAGGTGGAGACGCCCATGGCCTCGGCCATTGTGGTGCCGGTCTTCAGCGAGCGGATGGCGCGGCCCGGGCGCGAATCGAGCAGGTGGGTGACGGCCAGGGCCGCCCCCAGCGCAAAGATCCAGATGAGCACATAGATGCCGCGCCCGCTGCCCAGGCTGAACCCGGCCACGGTGATCGGCGGCACGCCCAGGATGCCGTCGTACTTGCCCAGCCAATCCATGTTGGCCATGGTGTAGTTCAACGCCAGGCCCCAGGCGATGGTGGCCAGCGGCAGGTAGTGGCCCGACATGCGCAGCGTGATCGCGCCCAGCGCCAGGGCCACCAGCACCGACAGGCCGATGCCGACGAACAACGTGAGCCAGGGCGAGATGCCCAGCTTGGTGGACAGGAAGGCCGCGGTGTAGGCCCCCACGCCGACGAAGGCCGCCTGGCCGAACGAGGTGAGCCCGGCCACGCCGGTGAGCAGCACCAGCCCCAGCGAGACGATGGCGTACAGGCCCACGTAGTTGAGCTGGGTGATCCAGAAGTCGGGCAGCGGCAATGCCGGCAGCACCAGCATGAAGGCCGCGAAGGCGGGGAAGCGAAGCTCGCGTGGCAGCATCTCAATGCTCCTCGCCATGCGGATCGCGCAACGAGCGCCACAGCAGCACGGGCACGATCGACGAGAACACGATCACCTCTTTGAAGGCGCTGGCCCAGAACGAACCGAAGCTCTCCAGCAGGCCCACGCACAAAGCCCCCAACAACGCTTGAGGATAGCTGGACAACCCGGCGAACACCGCGGCCACGAAGCCCTTCAGGCCGATCAGGAAGCCCGAGTCGTAGAAGATGGTCGTGGTCGGGCCGATCAGCAGCCCAGACAGCGCGCCGATGAAGGCCGCAACCGTGAAGGTGGCTCGCCCGGCGCCATCGGTCGAGATGCCCATCAGCCGGGCGCCCAGACGATTGATCGCGGTGGCGCGCAGGGCCTTGCCGTACAGCGAGCGCTCGAAGAACAGCCACAGGCCGATGATCATCGCCACCGAGGCCATGAAGATGATCAGCGTCTGGCCGTTGAGGGTCAGCGGACCCACCGTGAAGCGCTCGTCCCAGAAACTCGGGTTGCGGAAGCCCTCGGCGCCGAAGAAGAACAGGCCCAGTCCGGTGAGCGCGAAGTGCACGCCGACCGACACGATCAGCAGCACCAGCACGCTCGCATCGGCCAGCGACTGGTAGGCCAGGCGGTAGATCAACCCGCCGAATGGCGTGACCAGCGCCAGCGTCAAGCCGGCCTGTACCAACAGCGGGAAGTTCTGCGGCGCCGCCCACCAGACCAACGCGGCCACGGCCACCGGATACGCCGACGTGCCCAGCACGGTCTTGGCGATGCGGTTGGCCGCCTGATGGTGGCGCACGCCGTGCACCACCTCGGCGATCGCCGCGGCCACGGTCATCGCCAGCAGGAACCACACGGTGCCAGGCACCTTGCCCTGCTGCAACATGGCCAGGGTCAGGGCCCCGAAGGCCACATACTCGCCCTGCGGGATGTAGATCACGCGCGTGACGGCGAACACCAGCACGGTGGCCAGCGCCAGCAGCGCGTACACCGCGCCGTTGGTCACGCCGTCGAGCGTGAGAATGCTTGCGATCGAAAAGTCCATCGAGGCCCCAGATCAGGTGCGCCGGCCCGCACGCGACATCGGCAGGGCGCGGTGCCCTGCCGATGCGGTTCAGGTGGTTGCCGAGGGCGTTAGTTTGCCAGGGCCCAGTCGGCGTTCACCACCTTGAGCATCACGCCCGTCTCGGGCGTGTAGCCCCAGTGGTCGTCCTTGGTCCAGTTCATGATGCCGTGGGCAAAGACCGTGCGACCCATGCCCTCGATCGCGTCCTTCAGGGCAGCGCGGAATTCCTTGGTGCCGGGCTTGGCCTTCTTCAGTGCCACCGGCACCACCTTCTCCATCACGATCAGCGCATCGTAGGCATGGCCGGCGAACTGGTTGCGCGAGCCGGCACCGTAGGCCTTCTCGTACTTGGCGACGAAGTCCATCGCCACCTTCTTCGACGGGTGCGCATCGGGCAGCAGTTCGCCCACCACCGCCGGGCCGGAGACCACGAACGAGCCTTCGACGTCTTTGCCCCCCACGCGCATCAGGTCGCGCGTGGCCGCTGCATGCGTCTGGTAGATCTTGCCCTTGTAGCCGCGCTCGACGATGGCCTTGTGCGGCATTGCGGCACCCGAGCCCGAGGCCACGATCAGCATGGCGTCGGGGTTGGCGGCCGACAGCTTGAGCGCCTGCGCGGTGACGCTGGTGTCCGAGCGGGCAAAGCGCTCGGTGGCCACGACCTTGATGCCGTTCTTCTCGGCCTCGGTGGTGATGGCCTTGAGCCACTGCTCGCCATAGGCGTCGGTGTAGCCCAGGAAGCCGATGGTCTTGACGCCCTGCTTCTTCATCAGGCCGACCATGGCGTGGGCCATCACGTCGTTGGACTGCGGCAGGCGGAACGTCCAGGCGTCCTTGCCCGGCGGCAGGCCGATCGGCGAGGCCGCCAGTTGCACCGTGCCCGCTTCGGCCGCGACGTCGGCGATGGGGATCGCCACCGGGGTGGCGGCCGAGCCGATGATGATGTCGACCTTGTCCTCGGTGACGAAGCGACGGGCGTTCTGCACGCCCTTGGTCGGGTCGGTGGCGTCGTCGAGCACGATCAGGTTGACCTTCTCGCCGGCGATGGTGGCCGGCCAGAGCTTGAACTGGTTCTGCATCGGGATGCCCAGGCCCGATGCCGGGCCGGTCATCGGCAGGGTGACGCCGATGGTGATGTCGGCCAGCGCGGGTGCGGCGGCCAGCAGGGCGGCGGCCGCGGCCACCAGGGTCTTGATCAGCTTCACGGGTTTGTCTCCTTCGGGCTGGGGTGGGAGGGTCGGATCGGCATCAAAGGCACAGCGCCTTGATGTCCTCGGGAATCGGGATCGCCTTTATGCGATCGGGGTTGGCCGGGTCACGCATGCAGAAGGCGCGCACTTCAGTGCCTTCGCACAGCACCTCGTCGCCGCGGCGGATGACGTGGCGATGGCGAAAGGTCTTGATGGCCCACTCTTCGATGCAGGTGTGCACCTCGATGGTCTCGCCATAGGTGGCCGGCTTGAGAAAGCGCGTATGGATCTCGAGCAGCGGGGTGCCGATGATGCCGCGGGACTTCACCAGTTCACGCCAGGGCGGCACGCCGCAGGCCATGAAGAAGGCCAGCGACGCGGTGTCCATCCACTTGTTGAAGTTGGGGAAGAAGACGATCCCGGCAGGATCGCAATCGCCAAAGCAGATGTCGACGCGATGGATGTGGGTCTTGCTCATCGGGTGGCTCGACTGGCAGCCTCGGGCAGGATCAGGAAGGGATCGGATTCTCGCCCCTCGTACAGCGCCTCGACCAGCGCCGCCCGGTGCGTGAGCACCGCGCGCTGGTTGATCGACCCCTTGTCGGTGACCTCGCCCTTGTCGATCGACGGCGGCTCGGCCAGCACATGCATGCGGGCCACGCGGTTGGCGCTGCCCGTGGCCTCGGCCCACAGCCTGTTGGCCAGCGCCTGGAAGAACGCCCGCACCGCCGGGTCATGGAGCACCTCGGGAAGCGGCACGTCGTCGGCCAGCCCGGCCAGGCGGCGGCAGGCATCGGGGCGTGGGAACACCATGGCGCCGACATCGTCGCGGTTCAGGCCGGTGATCACCGCATCCTGCACGCAGGGGTCGCCACCGAGGATGATGCGCGAGCGCAAGGGGCCGACGCTGACGAAGGTGCCGGTGGAGAGCTTGAAGTCCTCGGCCGTGCGCCCGTCGAACAGCAGGCCGCGGTTGAACTCGGCCGGATCCACCCACCTGGACGCGTCACCCGTGCGATAGAAGCCCTCGTCGTCGAAGGCCTCCTTCGTCTGCTCGGGGTTGCGCCAGTAGCCCGGCATCACGTTCGGCCCGCGAAAGCGGATCTCGAACTTGCCACCGGTGCCCTCGTCCTTGACCAGCTTGACCTCGACGCCAGGCACCGGCAGGCCGATGTGGCCGGAACGCACGTCGGTGCCCACCGCGAAGGTGCAGGCCGGTGCGGTCTCGGTCATGCCCAGCCCGGTGATGATTCGCACGCGCTCGCCGATCTCGGCCTCGCCGTGGGCATCGAGCTTGTCCCAGACCGCCTGGCTCAGCCCGGCGCCGGCGAACATGAAGGCCTTGCAGCGCTTGAACAGCGTTGCGCGCAATTGCGCGTCGGTGTCCATCGCGGTGGCGATCTCCTCGAAGCCCTTGGGCACGTTGAAGTACACCGTCGGCGAGATCTCGCGCAGGTTGCGCAGGGTCTCGGCGATGCCCGCCGGCGTGGGCTTGCCGTCGTCGATGTACAGCGTGCCGCCGTTGTACAGCGTGATGCCCACGTTGTGGTTGCCGCCGAACGTGTGGTTCCAAGGCAGCCAGTCGACCAGCACCGGCGGCTCTTCGCCCAGGAAGCCCATGCACTGGCGCAGCATCTGCTGGTTGGCGCACAGCATGCGATGCGTGTTGATCACGCCCTTGGGTGCCTTGGTCGAGCCCGAGGTGAACAGGAACTTGGCAATGGAGTCGGCAGTCACGGCCTGGTGCGCGGCGGCCACCGAGGGCCCGGGCGTGCACTGCAGCAACCGTTCGAATCCGATGACTTCGCGACCAGCCAGCGGCCCCTGCGGCCCGGTCACGGCGTCGGCACCCTCAGTCAGCACCACCGGCACCTCCGTCGGCATCACCGCCGCGATGGCCTTGGCAAAGGCGGGGCCGCTGGCAAAGACCAGGCCGGGCGTGACGATGCCGGCGATGTGCCTGAGCTTTCCGTAGTCCTGCGAGATCAGCGAGTACGCCGACGAGATCGGCGCATAGGGCACCCCCGCCCACATCGAGGCCAGGGCCAGCGTCAGGTGCTCGAGGTCGTTCTCGGAGAGGATGGCCACCGGCCGATCGACGGACAGCCCGCGATCGACCAGCCACTGCCCCACCGAGCGCACCCGCTCAAGCATCTGCGCGTAGGTGATGGTGCGCCAGTCTCCGCCATGGTCACGGCGCGCCACGAAGATGCGGTCGGGCGCTTCGGCCGCCCACTGCTCGAGGCAGTCGGTCAGCCGATCCGGGAACCAGCGCAACGCCTCGGTCGAGCGGACGAGTTGGCTGCCGTCGGCACGTGTCTGCACCTCGGCCTCGACGCAGCCGCCGACCAAGGCCTGCCGATAGCGTGCTCCCTGGTCGACGCCGCGCATGACCGTCTGGCCCGATGCACTCATGCCTTGACCACCTTGCCGGCCCGGCCCTCAAGGAAGGCGCGAAGCCGGTCCTGGGCCTCTGGCGTGCTCTCGGCCACGGCAGCCATCAGCGATTCGGTGAACAGCCCTTCGGATTGCGACTGGTCGGCGATGCGGGGCAGCGCGTGCATCACCGCGAAGTTGGACATCGGCGCGTTGGTGGCGATGCGCTGGGCCAGCGCGATGCCGCGCGCCAGTCCTTCGCCGTCCTTGACGCGGTAGTTCGACAGCCCCACCTGCTGCCCTTCGTCGGCATCGAACACCCGGCCCGTGAGCATCAGGTCCGTCATCCGTGCCACGCCCATCAGGCGTGGGATGCGGGCCGAGCCACCGCCACCGACAAAGATGCCGCGCTGGCCTTCAGGCAGGCCGAAGTAGGCCGAGTCCTCGGCCACGCGAATGTGGCAGGAGGTCGCCAGTTCCAGCCCGCCGCCCACCACCGCGCCATGGAGCACCGCCACCACCGGAACGCGGCCGAACTGGATCGCGTCGAACGCTGCATGCCACATGCGCGAATGCAGCACCGCACCACCGATGTCGCGCTCCACCAGTTCGGCCAGATCGAGGCCAGCGCAAAAGTGGGCGCCCTCGCCGCTCAAGACGACAGCGCGGGTGGGCTCGGGCAGGTTGATGAAGCAGGTGTGCAACTGCTGCACCAGCGTGTCGCTGATCGCATTGCGCTTGGCCGGGCGATTGAGCCGCACGTGCAGCACGGGCCCGTTGGACCAGGCCCGCAGCAGATCGAGCGTGGCCAGCAGGCCGTCCACCGGGAGAAAGTCTGGAGTCATGGCATCAACGTCGTTGAACAAGCGCAAAGATAGTTCAAAGACTAAACTTAAAACTCAGGGCAAACCCGAATCCAGGCCGATTTCGACGAGTACAGAATGGCCAATCAGAACATCTGCACAAGCCCTTTTAGTTCATAAGATTAAGTACTTTGACCATGAACACCACCGAACTCATCGCCATCGATGTCCACACGCACGCCGAAGTGTCGTGCTGGAACCCCTTCGACGCCTACGGCGAGGAATACGACCGCGCCGCCGACAAATACTTCGGCTCGAACCGCCGCCCTACGATCGATGAGACGGTGGCCTACTACCGAGAGAAGAAGATCGGGCTGGTGATGTTCACCGTCGACAGCGAGGCCCAACTCGGCCGTCGCCGCATCCCGAACGAAGAGATCTGCGAGGCCGCGAAGAAGAACGCGGACATGATGATCGCCTTCGCGTCGATCGATCCGCACAAGGGTCGCATGGGGGCTCGCGAGGCGCGCCGGCTGATCGAGGAGCATGGCGTCAAGGGCTTCAAGTTCCACCCGACCGTGCAGGGGTTCCTGCCCTACGACCGCATGGCCTGGCCGATCTACGAGGTGATTGCGGAGCACCAGTTGCCGGCGATCTTCCATTCCGGGCACTCCGGCATCGGCTCGGGGATGCGCTGCGGCGGCGGATTGCGGCTGCAGAACAGCAACCCGATGCTGCTGGAGGACGTGGCGATCGATTTTCCGGACATGCAGATCGTCGTCGCCCACCCCAGCTGGCCCTGGCAGGATGAAGCCTTGTCGCTCGCGCTGCACAAGCCCAACGTCTGGATCGACCTGTCGGGCTGGAGCCCGAAATACTTCCCGCCACAGTTGGTGCAATACGCCAACACGCTGCTCAAGGACCGCATGCTTTTCGGCAGCGACTACCCCCTGATCACGCCCGAGCGCTGGATGGCTGACTTCGACGAGGCCGGCTTCAAGGACAAGGTCAAGCCGCTGATCCTGAAGGAGAACGCGAAGCGCCTGCTCAAGCTGGGATGAACCAAAGGAAAAGCCGGTACCGCTTGCGCGATACCGGCTTTCTTTTGGCGACCCCTAGGGGATTCGAACCCCTGTTACAACCGTGAAAGGGTCGTGTCCTAGGCCTCTAGACGAAGGGGTCAAAACTTCGTCGACTTGGACGGGTCACCTGCAATTGGTGGAGGTAAGCGGGATCGAACCGCTGACCTCTTGCATGCCATGCAAGCGCTCTCCCAGCTGAGCTATACCCCCCTTCGTCCGAACCGACACTGCACAAGGTTCGTCTCGAGCGGTGCCCCGTTCAAGCGAGTCCGTGACTATAGCACAGCTCACTTCGGCTGCAAGCGGGCGATGACCTCCTGGCGCTTGAACAGCGACAGCACCGCATCGATCGACGGCGTCTGCGTCCGCCCGCACACCAGCACCCGCACGGGCGGCGCGAGCTGCGGCATCTTGAGCTGGTGTTGCGCCAGCGTCTCCTTGATGGCGGCGGCGATGCCGGCCTTGTCCCAGGCGCAGGCCGCCAGGCGCTCGCAAAGCGACGCCATCGCCGGGCGCACCGCGTCGGTCACATGGGCGGCAAGATCCTCTGTCGATGGTTGGACCGGCGCCACGTACATCGCCAGCCACTCGGCCAGTTCGACGGTGGTCGCGCAGCGGTCCTTGAACAGCCCGCACATGGCTGCGAGGGCCAGCGCCTCGGGCGCCACCAGGCCTCGACGCTGCATCTGCCCGGCCACCAGCGCCGCCAGGCGTCCATCGTCGGCCTGCTTCAGGTACTGCGCGTTCACCCAGGCCAGCTTGGCCGGATCCCATTGGGCCGGGCTCCTGGCCATGTGGCTGCCGTCGAACCACAACACCATCTGCTCGCGGCTGAACAGTTCGTCGTCGCCATGGCTCCAGCCCAGGCGGGCCAGGTAGTTCAGCATGGCCTCGGGCAGGTACCCGCCCTCCTCGTAGGCAGTGACGCTCACCGCGCCACGCCTCTTGGACAGCTTGAGGCCGTCATCGCCCAGGATGATCGGGCAATGTCCGAAACGAGGCAGTGGCGCACCCAGCGCATTGAAGATGTTGATCTGCCAGGGCGTGTTGTTGATGTGCTCGTCGCCGCGGAACACATGCGTGATGCGCATGTCCCAGTCGTCCACCACCACGGCAAAGTTGTAGGTCGGCACGCCGAAGTCGGTGCGGCTGCCGGCAGCCGCACCGCCGTCGGCGGCGGGCCGCAGGATGATCAGGTCGTCGATCTCCTCGTTGGAGATGGTGATGGGCCCCTTGACCAGATCGTCCCAACTCACCTGCCCCGTGGGTGGATTGGCAAACCGGATCACCGGCTTCACACCCGCAGGCACCGGGGGCAGCACCTTGCCGGGGGCCGGGCGCCAACGGCCGTCGTAGCCGGTCTTCTCGCCGCGGGCACGCTGCTCCTCGCGCATCGCCTCGAGTTCCTCCGGCGTGCAGTAGCAGCGATAGGCCGTGCCGGCGGCCAGCATCTGCTCGACCACCTCGTGGTACCGATCCAGCCGTTGCATCTGGTAGATCGGACCTTCGTCGTAGTCGAGGCCCAGCCAGCGCATCGACTCGAGGATCTGCTCGACCGAATCCTGGGTGGACCGCGCGACATCGGTGTCCTCGATGCGCAGCACGAATTCGCCGCCATGGTGGCGCGCATAGGCCCAGGAGTACAGCGCGGTGCGGGCCGTGCCCAGGTGCAGGAAGCCGGTGGGCGAGGGGGCGATGCGGGTGCGTACGTTGCTTGTCATTGGGGGATTCAAAGTCGGCCGAGGCCGCGCTGCAGGTCGTCGGTGATGTCGTCCACATGCTCCAGGCCCACCGCCAGCCGGATCAGGCCCTGGCCGATGCCGACGGCCTGACGCTGCGCCTCGGTCAACCTTCCATGCGAGGTGGTGGCCGGGTGGGTGATGATGGACTTGGTGTCGCCCAGGTTGGTGGCGATGCTCAGGATGCGGGTGCTGTCGATGACCTTGAAGGCCGCCTCACGCGCCTGCTCGGCACCGATGGCCCGCACGTCGAAGGACAGGACCGCGCCCCCTAGCCCCGACTGCTGGCGCATCGCCAGCTCATGTTGCGGGTGGGACGACAGGCCAGGAAAGTACACGCGCGACACGGACGGATGGGCCTCCAGCCATCGCGCCACGGCCAAGGCCGACTCGCTCTGGGCCTTCATGCGCAGGGCCAGCGTTTCCATGCCCTTGAGCACCACCCAGGCATTGAACGGCGACAGCGTCATGCCCGCCGTGCGCACCACCGGCCCGAACACCTCGCGCATGAGCCGGTCGGATCCGCACAGGGCGCCAGCCATCACACGCCCCTGGCCGTCGAGGTACTTGGTGCCGGCGTGCATCACCAGGTCGGCACCCAGCGCCAGCGGCCGCTGCAGCGCGGGCGAGCAGAAGGTGTTGTCCACCGTCAGCAGCGCGCCAGCGTCGTGCGCCAAGTCCGCCAACGCCCGGATGTCACACACATCGGTCAGAGGATTGGTGGGGGTCTCGGCAAACAGCAGCTTGGTGGTCGGCCTCAAGGCTGCGCGCCACTCAGCCAGGTCGGTCTGCGAGACGAAGCTGGTCTCGACGCCGAACTTGCCGAACTCCTTGGCGAACAGGCTCACCGTCGAGCCGAACACCGATCGCGAGCACACGACATGGTCGCCGGCCTTCAGCAGCCCCATGATCAGCAGCAGGATCGCGCTCATGCCGGTGGCCGTGGCCACCGCGGCCTCGGCGCCTTCCATGGCGGCCAGGCGCGCCTCGAAACTGCGCACCGTCGGGTTGCTGGTGCGGGAGTAGGTGAAGTCCTCCATGTCGGCAAAGCGCCGCGCCGACGTCTGCGCATCCGGCTGCACGTAGGCACTGGTCAGGAACAGACCCTCGGAGTTCTCGCCATGCTGGCTGGGCGCCAGCGCGGTGCGCACCGCCAGCGTCTCGAGATGCAGGCCCTGTGGCAACCGTGCGCGGGCGATGCGACGGGCCTCGTCGTCCGGCGTCTTGGCCGGGTCGGTCGGCCCGAATCCGTCAGCGTGCTCGGTGTCTGCACTCATCCCTGTTCCCCTCGCTGCAGGGCGAGCCGGCTGCCGGAGTCGTCGTCTTCGTCATCGCCTCGTGCCTCGGTGCGCTGGGCCTCGATGGCCGCGAAATCGTCGGCGCTGACATCCCCGGTGATGTACTGTCCGTCGAAGCACGACGCCTCGAAGCCCCGGATCGCTGGATTGAGCTGCCCCACCACGCGTTTCATGGCCTCGACATCCTGGTAGATCAGCGCATCGGCGCCGATGAACGCACGGATCTCCTCGGTGGTGCGGCCATGCGCCACCAGCTCCTCGCGGGTGGGCATGTCGATGCCGTACACGTTGGGATAACGCACCGGCGGTGCGGCCGACGCCATGTAGACCCGCCGGGCTCCGGCCTCGCGGGCCATCTGCACGATCTCCTTGCTGGTGGTGCCGCGGACGATGGAATCGTCCACCAGCAGCACGTTGCGGCCCTTGAACTCCTGCGCGATGGCGTTGAGCTTCTGCCGCACGCTCTTCTTGCGCACCGCCTGCCCCGGCATGATGAAGGTGCGCCCGACATAGCGGTTCTTGACGAAACCCTCGCGATAGGGGCGGCCGATCTTCTGCGCGAGCTGCATCGCCGAAGGCCGGCTGGATTCAGGGATCGGAATCACCACGTCGATGTCGCTGGGTGGCATGGCGTTGATCACCCGATGGGCCAGCGACTCGCCGAGGTTCAGCCGGGCCTGGTAGACCGAGATGCCATCCATCACCGAATCGGGCCGCGCCAGGTAGACGAACTCGAACATGCAGGGGTGCAGCGAAGGCGAGCTGGCGCACTGGCGCTGGTGGAGCCGCCCGTCGAGATCGATGAAGATCGCCTCGCCGGGCGCCACATCGCGAACGACCCGGTGCCCTGTGCCCTCCAGTGCCACCGACTCACTGGCGACCACCCATTCACGCCCCTCGGGCAGGTCGGCCTCGCCGAGCACCAGCGGGCGGATGCCGAACGGATCCCGGAAGGCCAGCAGCCCATAACCCGCAATCAGCGCGACCACCGCATACGATCCGCGGATGCGCTGGTGCACCGCCGAAACGGCGCGGAACACCAGGTCGGGCGTCAGCGGCACGTCGCGACCGGCCAGCTCCATCTCGTGCGCCAGGATGTTGATCAGCACCTCGGTGTCGCTGCCGGTGTTGATGTGGCGGCGATCGATGTCGAACAGCTCCTGCTTCAATGCGTGGGCATTGGTCAGGTTGCCGTTGTGCACCAGCACGATGCCGTAGGGCGCATTGACGTAGAACGGCTGCGCCTCTTCCTCGCTGAAGGCATTGCCCGCTGTCGGGTACCGCACCTGGCCCAGCCCCACCGTGCCGGGCAGCGCCCGCATGTTGCGGGTACGGAACACGTCCTTCACCATGCCTCGGGCCTTGTGCATGAAGCACTGGGTGCCGGCCATGGTGACGATGCCCGCTGCATCCTGGCCGCGGTGCTGCAGCAGCAGCAACGCGTCGTAGATGAGTTGATTGACCGGGGCCTTCGAGATGACGCCGACGATGCCGCACATGGTGAATGAGGATCCGGTTGAACCGCGCGTGAGGAAATCAGGCCGGCAGGTGGCGCGCCACCTCATCCGGCAACAACGGGTGGATGCCGTGCAGCAGCACGCCCAGCCAGGCCGCGCCCTGCGAGGACGTCCACGCCTGCGAGCGAACCGCCGGCGTGAACGACACCAGGGTGGCCAGCACCAGCAGCGCGAGCAGCCCGCGTGCCAGGCCGAAGGCGCCGCCCAGGACCCGATCGACCACCGTGAGCGGCGTGGCCCGGATCAGCATCCTCACCAGCCGCGCCAGCAACATCCATGCGATGAGCGTGCCCAGGAACGTGGCGGCAAAGGCTGCCGCGGCATGCAGTGCCGACCCTGGGGTGCCGACCGGCAGGTGCACGCCCACCTGGGGCGACCAAGCCTGTGCCACCACATAGGCCACGATCCATCCGGCCAGCGCCATCAGTTCGAAGACCAATCCGCGCCAGAGTCCGACGATCACTGACAGGGCCAGCAGGCCCATCAGCACCAGATCCACCCAGGCCCACTGCACCATGGCCGCCTCAGCCTCGACACAGCGAGCCGGCGATCGCGCCGGATTGGCTGCCGGGGTGTGGTGGTCGCAGACCCATGTCCGGCCGTCGATCACAGCGTGAGGATGGCCGCCGGAAGACCAGCCGCCTTGATGCGCGCCGCCGCCTTCTCAGCCTCTTCTCGCGTCCCGAACGGTCCGACGCGCACGCGGGTTCGCTTGCCGCCGTCGGCCTCGATGACCTGGGTGTAGGTGGTCATCCCCAGCTTCTCGACCTTCTGGCGAGCTTCGCGCAGCTTGGCCGCCTCGGTGTAGGCGCCGACCTGCACCACCAGGCGGGGGGCGCTGGCGGCCTGGGCCGGGGCCACGCTGCTGGCGGCCGCACCGGCCGATGCACGCCCAGGCGCCACCGTGGCCGCCGCGCCTGACGCCTTGGGGGTGGACGCTGACTTCGCAGGTTGGGCAGCCGATGCGGGCGAAGGCCCGGCCACCGGGGCCACCACTGTGGCCGGCGCTGCGACAGTCGGGGCTGCCGCGGCGCCTGATGCCGTGGATGGCGTCGCGCGCGCGGCATCGGCAGGTGCCGCCACCAGCGGCGTTGGAGCAGAGGCGGGTTCGTCCGGCGGATCGACGGGCGCCACCACCACGGCGGACGCGGGGCGCGCTGGCGGAAGCACCAACGGGGCGGCCTGTTCCTTGCGCGGAATCTCGATCGGGATGTCCACCGGAATCGGCCGCGGCTGGGTCTCGAACACCAGCGGGAAGCCGATCAGCCCGATCGCCAGCAGCACCACCGCCCCGATGAGCCGCCGACGCGCCCGCGTGCGCGCCACCAGCACCGCATCGGGCGCTGGCGACGGCTCTGGTGAGCCTTCATCTCGACGTTTGAACTTGGACAGCAGACCCATGCGAGGCGCTCAGCAGTGGCGCGCGGCGTGACGGAGGATCGACTGCGACGGTCGGCAGCACGTTGCCGGGCTCGCCGCGCGTCAGGCGGTTGGTCAGCCCAGATGCTTGGCCACCAACCGGGGCAGGCCGTCCTTCAGCACACCACCGACGGTGTAGAACGAGCCGAAGATGACGATTCTATCAGCGGGGTCTGCCTCGGACAGGGCTGCGGACAAGGCCGCGGACGGCGAATCGTGACAGGCGGTGGTGATGCCATCGCGTGGCTTCAACGCCTCGATCGTGGCCTGGATCTCGGTGGCCCGTGCCGCACGGGCCAGCGGCAGATCGGTCAAGTGCCAGTGATCGACCAAGGGCAGCAGGTGCGGCAGCAAGCCCGCCAGGTCCTTGTCGCGCATCGCACCGAAGACGGCATGCGTGCGAGGGTAGAACCCCATCTGGTCGAGGTTGACCGCCAGCGCTCCCACGGCCTGCGGGTTGTGGGCCACATCCAGCACCAGCACCGGCTGACCGGGCACGATCTGGAAGCGCCCAGCCAGCTCCACCTGCGCCAACCCGAGCCTCACGCCCTGGGCGGTGACCGGAACCCGATCGCGCAGCGCCTCGAACACGGCGAGCACGGCCGACGCATTGAGCAACTGGTTGGCACCGCGCAGCGCCGGATGGGCCAGCCCGGCATAGCGCTGACGGCGACCGCTCCAGGCCCATTGCTGTGCATCGCCCTGCAGCCGGAAGTCGCGCCCGTGGAGCCACAGGTCCGCGCCGAGCCGCTCGGCCTCGTCGATCACCGAGTGCGGCGGCTGCGGATCACCCAGCACGGCCGGCCGGCCGGGTCGCAGGATGCCGGCCTTCTCCCGACCGATCGACTCGCGATCGGGCCCCAGGTATTCGGTGTGGTCGAGCGCGATGCTGGTGATCAGCGCACAGTCGGCATCGATGGCATTGACGGCATCGAGCCGGCCCCCCAGGCCCACCTCGAGGATCACCAGGTCCAGATCTGCCGACGCCAGGCAACGCAGGATGGCCAGCGTCGTGAATTCGAACCAGGTGAGCGTCACCTCGCCACGGGCTGCCTCGACGGCCTCGAAGTGCGGCAACAGCGTCTCGGCCGGCACGTCGCTGCCATTGACACGGCAGCGCTCTTCGAAGCGCACCAGGTGCGGCTTGATGTACAAGCCGACGCGCCAGCCCGACTGCAGGGCCACGGATTCCAGCATGGCACAGCAGGAGCCCTTGCCATTGGTGCCGGCCACGCTCACCACCGGCACGTGAAAGCGCAGGCCGAGGCGGTCGCGCACCATCGCGACGCGCTCGAGCGTCATGTCGATGGTGCTGGGGTGCAGGCGCTCGCAGTGCGCCAGCCAGGCGTCGAGTTGCGCTCGGGCGTCGCCGCCGTCAGGCCACGGCATCGGCGCTCTGGCGCTGCAACATGGCCAGCATCTGGGCGATGGTGACGCGCAGTTGCCGACGATCGACGATGCGATCGATCGCGCCCTTCTTCAACAGGAACTCGGCACGCTGGAAGCCCTCGGGCAGCTTCTCGCGCACGGTGTTCTCGATCACGCGGGGCCCGGCGAAGCCGACCAGCGCCTTGGGCTCGGCGATCACCACATCGCCGACGAACGCGAAGCTGGCCGACACGCCGCCCATCGTCGGATCGGTCAGCACGCTGATGTAGGGCAGCCGGGCCTTGGCCAGCCGTGTGAGCGAGGCGTTGGTCTTGGCCATCTGGAACAGGCTGTACAGACCCTCCTGCATGCGGGCGCCGCCGGTCGCGGTGAAGCACACGAACGGCACCTTCTGCTCGATCGCCGTCTCGACACCGCGCACGAATCGCTCGCCGACCACCGAGCCCATCGAGCCGCCCATGAAGTCGAACTCGAAGCAGGCCGTCACCAGGGGCACGCTCATCACCGCCCCGCCCAGCACCACCAGCGCATCGGTTTCGCCGGTGGTCTCCAGCGCATCCTTCAGCCGCTCGGGGTACTTGCGGCTGTCCTTGAACTTCAGCGGATCGACCGGCATCACCTCCTGGCCGATCTCGTAGCGCCCCTCGGCATCGAGGAACGCGTCCAGCCGCTCACGGGCGCCGATGCGATGGTGGTGATCGCACTTCGGGCACACGTTGAGGTTGCTGGCCAGGTCGGTGTTGTAGAGCACCGTCTCGCAGGCCGGGCACTTGACCCACAGCCCCTCGGGCACCGAGCGCCGCTCGGTCGGGTCGGTGTGCTGGATCTTGGGTGGCAGCAGTTTCTCGAGCCAGCTCATCCTTGCTCCTTTGCATCGGCATCCAGTGCGGCGCGGATCTCGGCCATGAAGGCCGATGCCGCGGCGGCGACCCGGTCGCGCGGCTGGTCATTGAGGATCTGCACCAGCCGCGAACCGATCACCACCGCATCGGCAACCCGGGCCACGGCCTGGGCGGTCTGCGCGTCGCGAATCCCGAAGCCTACACCCACCGGCACCTTGACATGCGCTCGGATGCGTGGCACCGCTTCGGCCACGGCCGACGTATCCAGGTGCCCTGCGCCGGTCACGCCCTTGAGCGAGACGTAGTACACGTAGCCGGTGGCGATGCGGCCCACCTCCTGCATGCGCTGCTCGGTGGAGGTGGGCGCGAGCAGGAAGATCAGGTCCAGCCCGGCCTGGCGAAGCTGCCCGGAGAACGCCTCGCACTCCTCGGGCGGGTAGTCGACGATGAGCAGGCCATCGACGCCGGCCTCGCGGGCCGCGGCGATGAAGGCGCCCTCGCCTCGCCGCTGATCGAAGCGCTCCACCGGATTGGCATAGCCCATCAGCACCACCGGCGTGGTCGAGTTGCGCTGCCGGAAGGCACTCACGTAACCCAGCACCGCATCCAGGCCGATGCCACGGGCCAGCGCCCTCTCGCTGGCTTGCTGGATCACTGGGCCATCGGCCATCGGATCGGAGAACGGCACGCCCAGTTCGATGATGTCGGCGCCCCCGTCGGCCAGCGCCTGCATGACCTCGGGCGTGGCGTCGGGGAACGGATCGCCCGCGGTCACATAGGGGATCAGGGCCTTGCGGCCCTGCGCCATCAAGGCGCTCAAGGTGGCGGCAATGCGGCTCATGATTGGCCCCCCCGGGTCGACTGCGGCTGGGCCACGGTGGCCTGCCCGCCCTTGACCGTCTGGCCGCGGCATGAGGGGCGGCAGAAGAACTCGGCACCGGACAGGTCGGCCACGGTGCCGATGTCCTTGTCGCCTCGGCCGCTGAGGTTGACCAGCAGGTGCTGGTCGGGCGTCATCGTCGCCGCCAGCTTCATCGCGTAGGCCACGGCGTGGCTGGATTCGAGCGCCGGGATGATGCCTTCGGTGCGGCACAGCCGATGGAAGGCGGCCAGCGCCTCGTCGTCGGTGATGCCGACGTACTCGGCCCGGCCGATGTCCTTCAGCCAGGAATGCTCGGGGCCGACGCCCGGATAGTCGAGGCCGGCCGAGATCGAATGCGTCTCGGTGATCTGGCCGTCGTCGTTCTGCAGCAGGTAGGTGCGGTTGCCGTGCAGCACACCGGGCGACCCGGCCGACAGGCTGGCGGCATGCTTGCCGCTGGCCAGGCCTTCGCCTGCCGCCTCGACGCCGATCAGCCGCACGCCCTCGTGCGGGATGTACGGGTAGAAGATGCCCATGGCGTTGCTGCCGCCGCCGACGCAGGCGATCACCGCATCGGGCTGACGCCCGACCTGACGCGGCATCTGCTCCAGGCATTCGTCGCCGATCACCCGCTGGAAGTCGCGCACCATCATCGGGTAGGGATGCGGGCCGGCGACGGTGCCGATGATGTAGAAGGTGTTCTCGATGTTGGTGACCCAGTCGCGCAGGGCCTCGTTCAGCGCATCCTTGAGCGTGCGGCTGCCCGACTCCACCGGCACCACCCGCGCGCCGAGCAGATGCATGCGGTAGACGTTGGGCGACTGGCGCTTCACATCCTCGCTGCCCATGTACACCACGCACTCCATGCCGTAGCGGGCGCAGATGGTGGCAGTGGCCACGCCGTGCTGGCCGGCGCCGGTCTCGGCGATCACCCGCGGCTTGCCCATGCGGCGAGCCAGCAGGGCCTGGCCGATGGTGTTGTTGACCTTGTGCGCGCCGGTGTGGTTCAGGTCTTCGCGCTTGAGGTGGATCTGTGCCCCGCCGATCTCGCGCGAAAGCCGCGCGGCGTGGTAGATCGGACTGGGCCGGCCCACGAAGTGCGCCAGTTCGTGCCGGAACTCGGCCTGGAACTCGGCATCGTTGCGATAGTGCTCGTAGGCCGCGTTGAGTTCGTCCAGCGCATGCACCAGGGTCTCGGCGACGAAGCGGCCGCCATAGGGGCCGAAGTGCCCGCGGGCATCCGGCAAGGAAAGATCGAGCATGAAGGCTCTCCTGAAGGTGTCCTGCCGCATGCCGACGATGCCCGGCGCAGGCATGGCGCCGGTCCGGCTCATCGGCACCACCGGGCGAACGGTGGGGCAGGTGGATTCAATCGGCCGCGTCGGCCCAGCGTGCGTCGGCCTCGCGCACCGCCTCGCAGAAGCGGCGCATCAACGCGGCATCCTTGATGCCCTTGGCCTGTTCGACGCCGGTACTGACGTCAACGGCCCAGGGCCGGATGCGCAACACCCCATCGGTCACGTTTGCAGGATTCAACCCACCAGACAAAACGACCGGAAGGGGCACGACGGGCGGTATGAGTGACCAATCGAAGGCCTTTCCACTGCCACCATAGCCTTCGACGTGGGTGTCGAGCACGAGGCCGGCGGCACTTGCATGTGCAGCCGCGAAGTCTAGCAAAGGGAAGCTGGGCGCCATTCGGGCCGCCCGCAGGTACGGACGCCCCACCTGCCTGCATTGCTCGGGCGTCTCATCGCCGTGGAATTGCAGCAGGGCATTCGGGATCGCCTGCACCGCCTGCGCCATGTGATCCGGCGCGGCATTGACGAACAGGCACACCGGCGTCACGAATGCGGGCAGCCGCGATGCCAGCTGGGCCGCCCGCTCGATCGAGACCGCCCTCGAACTGCCGGACCAGAGCACGAAGCCGACCGCATCGGCGCCGCACTCGACGGCCATGTCGAGGTCGGCTTCGCGGGTGATGCCACAGATCTTGATGCGGGTGCGGGTGGTCAAGACGTCTCCTGGTCGTCAGGCCATCACGTGGCGCCACCCCGGATCGTCGGTCGGCGATGGCAGGCCCAGGTGGGCATCGTACTGCGGCCCGACGAAGTACAGGCCGTCGGGCGCAAAGGTCGGAGCGGCAGCATCGCGGTCGCGGGCTTCGAGCACCTCCGCCATCCAGTCCGGCGCCTGGCGTCCAGCGCCGACGGCCAGCAGGCATCCCATCACATTGCGGATCATGTGGTGCAGGAAGGCGCTGCCGTGGAAATCGAAGCGCCAGTAGTCGCCCTGCCGGGCGATGGCGATCTCGTACAGCGTCTTCACGGGGCTGGCGGCCTGGCACTGCGACGCGCGGAATGAACTGAAGTCGTGCTCGCCGACCAGGTGAGCGGCAGCCCTGCGCATCGCCTCGCCGTCCAGCGGCCGAAAGGTCCAACCCACCAGGCCGGCCTCGATCGACGGCCGCACCGGCGACTCGAGCAGCAGGTAGCGATAACGCCGGCTGCGCGCGCTGTTGCGCGCATGGAAGTCGGCAGGCACCGGCCGGCACCACTGCACCGACATGTCCTTGGGCAGATAGCGGTTGGTGCCGCGCACCCAGCTGAAGGCATCGCGTTCGACGCACGGGTCCAGGTGCACCACCTGGTTCAGGCCGTGCACTCCGGTGTCGGTGCGGCCAGCGCAGGCCGTCGACACCGGCCGGTCGGCGAAGGTGGACAGCGCGCGCTCCAGCGTGTCCTGCAGCGTACGGCCGCCCGGCTGGCTCTGCCAGCCGAAGTAAGCGTCCCCCCGGTACCGGATGCCGAGGGCGATGCGCAGACTCACCGGGTAACGACCGACCTAGCCCAGCTCGTCGAGCATGGTCTGGGCCTTGGTCTTCAGCGACCCCTGGCTCTTGGAGACCACCTCTTCGAGCAGGTCGCGCGCGCCTTCCAGGTCGCCGATCTGACGGAACTCTTCGGCCAGCTCGAGCTTGCGCGAGATCGGGTCGTCCGCGTCGGGCGGCAGTTCGGGCTCCTGGCTGAACGGGACGGGCTCCGACAACGGGCCCTCGGCCGACACCTGGAAATCGCCGAAATCGAGGATCGGCTCTTCCGCCTTGGGATCAGCCACCGGCGCAGCGGGTGCAGCGGTAGGCGGCGCGACAGGCGGCAAGTCGAGCGACAGGTCGCCCAGGTCGAAGTCCATGGGCGGCAGATCGTCGGCGGGCGCTGCCGACGCGGCCAGCGGCTGCGTGGTCTGCACGCCGGGCACGGCGTCGGTGGACAGCGCTCGTGTGGTCTCCATGGCGCCCGGAGGCGGCTCGGCCACGGCGCCCAGGTCGAGATCGAGGTCGAGATCGATCGACCCACCCTCGGATTCGGCTGGCTGCGAAGGCAGGAAGCCGGACGGCGCACCGGTTGTGCCCGCCGAAGCCGGCAGGGTGGTGGCGCCGAGCGGCTCGACGAACACCTTGTCGCCGTCGCGCAGGATCTCCTCGGGGTGGCCTCCCGGTTGGTAGAGCGGGTTCTCGGGGTCGATGGACAGGCCCATCGACTGGGCCTTCTCCCAGTCGGGCCCGGTGCCTTTGGTCAGCGAGAACAACTGCACGGCGAGCAACTCGAAGCCCTTGGTGTCACGCCGCTTGGCATAGACCTCGAGCAACTTGGTGCGCACCGCCAACCGGTCGGGGTTGGCGCGCATGGCTTCCTTGAGGATCTCCTCGGCCTGCAGGTCGCGACCATAGGCCAGGTAGACATCGGCCTCGGCCACCGGATCGACATCGCCGATGGCATCGAGCTGGCTCAACGAGAAGCCCATCGAGGAACTGCCCGCCGAGGCATCGCTGGTGTCGACCCGCTGGCCGCCGCTGGCCCCGAAGAACGAATCCGGCTGGACGCGGCTTTCGAGGAACGACGAATCGCTGCCCCGCTTGGCGTCGGCGCGGTTGCGATAGCGGTAGAAGCCCAAGCCGGCCAGCAGCGCCGCCAGCAGCCCGGCACCAGGCAACAGGTACGGGCTGTCGGTCAGCGCGTCGAGCATGCTGGGTTCGGCGGCCATCGGTGGCGGCGGCGCAGCAGGCTTTGACGCCGCCGGAGCGGGCTTGGCGGCAGCCGGCGCCGAAGCCGGTGCGGGCGCCGGCGAAGGAGCCGCCGCGGTGGTGGGTGCAGCGGGCGCTGGCGGCGTTGTGGCTGGCGGTGGCGACACCGGAGCGGGTGCCGGCGCGGGGGAAGGCGCGGGCGCCGGCGCCGGCGCGGCCACAGGCGGAGGCTTGATCGCCACGGCAGGCGCCGGCGCCGGTGCGGGTGCCGGCGCGGGCGCCGGTACAGGCGCGGCAGGCTTGGCCGACGGGCCGGTGGTCTGCGCCGCGGAGGTGCCTTGCTGCAGCTTCTTCAGCTCTTCGACATTTCGCGTCAGCTCGGCCACACGCGTGGCGGCGTCCTTGCCTTCCGTCGCCTTTGACGCCTTCTCTTCGGCGGCGCCGGTCTTGGCCGCGCCAGACAGCTTCAGCTTGTCGGGCGACACGCTCGCGGCCTGCTTGCGGTCATCGACTGCCGCGGCCACCTTGCCCTTGGACTGCCGGCCGGCATCGTCCGCTCCGGTGGCCGGTGCCCCCTCGGCCAGACGTCGCCGATAACTGTTGAAATCTGCGCTTTGGGCCTGGATCACCTCTCGCGCCTCGAGCGGCGTGATGCCCTTGACCGTCTCGGTGCTGGGCACCGACAAGACCACGCCTGACTTCAGGCGATTCATGTTGTTCTGGATGAAGGCGTCGGGATTCGACTTGAACAGACCCACCAGCATCTGCTCGAGTTGCACGCCCGGACGCTGCGTACGACTGGCGATGCGCGACAGGCTGTCACCCGAGCGCACTCGGTACTCGTCGGCCCCGGGGCCGGCGGGCGCCTTGGCAGCGCCGCTGGGCGCGGGCGCAGCGGGCGCCGGCGAAGGCGCTGGTCTGGGCGCCGCCGCGACACTGGGCGCAGACGCTGCAGCAGGGGCCGGCACCGCGGCCGGCGCAGGCGCCGGTGGTGCGACCGTTGCCGGGCCCATCGAGGGCGCCACCTGGGCCGCCGGTGCAGAGGCCGCTCGGCTGCTGGGTGGATCAAACAGCAGCGTGAACTCGCGCACCAGCTTGCCGCTGCTCCAGGTCATCTCGAGGATGACGTCGACAAACGGCTCCTGCACGGCACGATCGCTGGTCACGCGCAGGTAGGGACGGCCATCGGGCCGCTTGGCCAGTGCCGCCTGGGCCCCGGCCAGGACCGCGTTGTAGTCGACGCCCGCGGCCTTGTAGGCGTCTGGCGATGCGATGCGCGCCACCAATGTGGACGCCTCCTCCGACGACAGCGAGGTGATGTCGATCTCGGCCCGCAGCGATTCGCCAAGTGCCGATTGCACGCTGAGGCGGCCAAGCCCGAGAGCCCAGGCTTCCGGGGCGGTACCACTCAAGGCGAGGATGGCGGAACACGCCAACGCGGTACGGGCAACGGTGAGGGGGCGTTTTTTCAAGGCGACTCCACGAATGACCAATTCAGGCGAGACCCACCCCGAGGCCCACCGCTCAGCATCTGACAGTGCTGGCGGCCTATCGGAGCAAGGCCATTTCGCCTGAAATCACAATAACATCAAGCATATAGGCTGACAAGCTCATCCAAAAGCTCAAATTCGAGCCCAAGGCCCGCAGAGCTTGCCCGCCTTTGCCAATTGTGGCCCGGCGGCAACGTGAAGATGCAACCATCCGTGCCTTGAAAGGTCACGGGGCGTTCGGGTGGATCCGAACGCCCCGTGAGGTTCAGTCTGCCAGTGGCCAGGCATGGCCACTGCGGCCGGCCGATCAGGCCTGCAGCAGGATGCGCAGCATGCGGCGCAGCGGCTCGGCCGCGCCCCACAACAGCTGGTCGCCGATGGTGAAGGCACCCAGGTACTGCGGCCCCATCGCCAGCTTGCGGATGCGGCCCACCGGGATGCTCATGGTGCCGGTCACCGTCACCGGGGTCAGGTCGCGGATGGTGGCCTCGCGGGTGTTGGGCACCACCTTCACCCACTGGTTGTCGGCGGCGATCATGGCCTCGACGTCGGCCACCGGCACGTCCTTCTTCAGCTTGAACATCAGCGCCTGCGAGTGGCAACGCATCGCGCCCACGCGCACGCAGAAGCCGTCCACCGGCACCGCGGCGGTGCCGAAGCCCTCGCCCTGGCCGAGGATCTTGTTGGTCTCGGCCATGCCCTTCCACTCTTCGCGGCTGACGCCATTGCCCAGGTCCTTGTCGATCCAGGGGATCAGCGAGCCGCCCAGCGGCACGCCGAAGTTGGCCATCTCGTCGGCCGACAGGCTGCGTTGCTTGGCGATGACCTTGCGGTCGATCTCGAGGATCGCGCTCTTCGGGTCGGCCAGCAGGTCGCGCACCTCGGCATTGAGCGTGCCGAACTGGGTGAGCAGCTCGCGCATGTGCTGCGCGCCGCCGCCCGACGCGGCCTGGTAGGTCTGGGTGCTCATCCACTCGACCAGGCCGGCCTTGTACAGGGCACCCACGCCCATCAGCATGCAGCTGACGGTGCAGTTGCCGCCGATCCAGTTCTTTCCGCCCTTGGCCAGCGCGTTCTGGATCACCGGCAGGTTGACCGGGTCGAGGATGATGACCGCGTCGTCCTTCATGCGCAGCGACGAGGCGGCATCGATCCAGTGCCCCTGCCAGCCCGCGGCGCGCAGCTTGGGAAAGACCTCGGTGGTGTAGTCGCCGCCCTGGCACGTGATCACGATGTCGCAGCGCTTGAGCGCCTCGATGTCGTTGGCATCCTTCAGCGTCGTCTCGTTCTTGCCGAAGCGCGCGATGGCCGGGGGCAGCGCGCCGCCGGCATTGCTGGTGGAGAAGAACACCGGCTCGATGAGGGCGAAGTCACCCTCGGCTTCCATGCGGTCCATCAGCACGGAGCCAACCATGCCGCGCCAGCCGACCAATCCTACGAGTGCCATTTGAGTTGCCTTTCCAGTTGCGTCTGGACCCCTGGGTTCCCCGGCTCGAATCGCCGGGGTCCAGGTGTGGGGGCGAAACGATCCGGAGCCGATCAGCTCGTGGTAATCGTGGTGGTGGTGGTTTTGCCCGAGAGTGCCGCGACGACCGCGTCGCCCATCTCGCGCGTGCCCACCCGCTGCGTGCCTTCGCTCCAGATGTCGCCGGTGCGCAGGCCGGCGGACAGCACCGAGCGCACCGCGGATTCGATCCGGTCGGCGGCTTGCGGTTGGTTGAGCGAGAAGCGGAGCATCATGGCAGCGGAGAGGATTGTAGCCAGCGGGTTTGCAATTCCCTTACCGGCGATGTCGGGCGCGCTGCCGTGGCTGGGCTCGTACAGGCCCTTGTTGTGCTTGTCGAGGCTGGCCGAAGGCAGCATGCCGATCGAACCGGTGAGCATCGCCGCCTCGTCGGAGAGGATGTCGCCGAACATGTTGCCGGTGACCACCACGTCGAAGGCCTTGGGCGCCTTGACCAGCTGCATCGCGGCGTTGTCGACGTACATGTGCTCCAGCGCCACGTCGGGGTACTGGGCGTGCACCTCGGTGACCACGTCCTTCCAGAACTGGAAGGTCTCGAGCACGTTGGCCTTGTCGACCGACGTCACCTTCTTGTTGCGCTTGCGAGCCGCCTGGAACGCGACGTGGGCGATGCGCTCGATCTCGGGCTTGCTGTAGCGCATCGTGTCGAAGGCCTCTTCGGCGCCGGGGAAGTGCCCGTCCACCGCGGTGCGGCGGCCGCGCGGCTGGCCGAAGTAGATGTCGCCGGTGAGCTCGCGGATGATCAGGATGTCCAGCCCCGCCACCAGCTCGGGCTTGAGCGACGAGGCATGGGTGAGCTGCTCGTAGCAGATGGCCGGGCGGAAGTTGGCGAACAGGCCCAGGTGCTTGCGCAGCCCCAGGATGGCCTGCTCGGGCCGCAGCGGGCGATCGAGCTTGTCGTACTTCCAGTCGCCCACCGCGCCGAACAGCACCGCATCGGCAGCCTTGGCCAGGTTGAGCGTACCCTCGGGCAGCGGGTGGCCGTGGGCCTCGTAAGCGGCACCGCCGACCAGGGCGGTCTCCATCTCGAACTTCAGGTCCAGCGCGTTCAGCACCTTCACGGCCTCGGCCATGATCTCGGTGCCGATGCCGTCACCGGGGAGGATGGCGATCTTCATGGGTCAGTCTTCCAGTCGTTGAGTCGGTACGGTTGAATCACAGTGTGCGCTGGGCGAGCCAGGGCATCTTGGCCAGGCGCTCGGCCTCGAAGGCGCGGATCTTGTCGGCGTGGCGCAGCGTCAGGCCGATGTCGTCGAAGCCGTTGATCAGGCAGTACTTGCGGAAGGCCTGCACGTCGAAGGCGATCTCGCTGCCATCGGGCTTGACCACCACCTGCCGCGGCAGGTCGATGGTGAGCTGATAACCGACGAAACCGGCGACCTCGTCGAACAGCCGGGCCACCGCCTCTTCGGGCAGCACGATCGGCAGGATGCCGTTCTTGAAGCAGTTGTTGAAGAAGATGTCGGCGTAGCTGGGGGCGATCAGCGCACGGAAGCCGTACTGCTCCAGCGCCCAGGGCGCATGCTCGCGGCTCGAGCCGCAGCCGAAGTTCTTGCGCGCCAGCAGGATCGAGGCGCCGGCATAGCGCGGCTGGTTGAGCACGAAGTCGGGGTTGGGCTTGCGCGTGGCCAGGTCCTGACCGGGCTCGCCCTTGTCCAGGTAGCGCCACTCGTCGAACAGGTTGGGGCCGAAGCCCGAGCGCTGGATCGACTTGAGAAACTGCTTGGGGATGATGGCGTCGGTGTCGACGTTGGCCCGGTCCATCGGCGCGACCAGGCCCTTGTGCACGGTGAAGGCTTGCATGGTGTGTCTCTTTCTTGCGGGCGTCAGGCGATGCGGCGCACGTCGACGAAGTGGCCATTCATCGCGGCCGCGGCGGCCATGGCCGGGCTGACCAGGTGGGTGCGGCCGCCGTTGCCCTGGCGGCCCTCGAAGTTGCGGTTGCTGGTGGAGGCGCAGCGCTCGCCCGGCTCCAGGCGGTCGGCGTTCATCGCCAGGCACATGCTGCAGCCCGGCTCGCGCCACTCGAAGCCGGCGGCCTTGAACACCTCGTGCAGGCCTTCGGCCTCGGCCTGCGCCTTGACCAGACCCGAACCCGGCACCACCATCGCCAGCTTGACGTTCGAGGCGACGCGGCCACCGATGCGCCGCACCACCGCGGCCGCCTCGCGCATGTCCTCGATGCGGCTGTTGGTGCACGAGCCGATGAAGACCTTGTCGATGCGCACGTCGTTGATCGCCTTGTTGGGCTCCAGGCCCATGTAGGCCAGCGCGCGCTCGATCGAGCCGCGCTTGACGTCGTCCTTCTCCTTGTCGGGATCGGGCACGCGCTCGTCGATGGACAGCACCATCTCGGGGCTGGTGCCCCAGGTCACCTGCGGCCGGATCTGCGCCGCATCGATCTCGACCACCGCATCGAAGTGCGCGCCCGGATCGCTGTGCAGCGTGCGCCAGTAGGCCACCGCATGCTCGAACTCGACGCCCTGCGGCGCGAACGGCCGCCCCCTGACGTAGTGGATCGTGGTGTCGTCCACCGCCACCAGCCCGGCGCGGGCGCCGGCCTCGATGGCCATGTTGCACACCGTCATGCGCCCTTCCATCGTCAGCGCGCGCATCGCCGAGCCGCCGAACTCGATGGTGTAGCCGGTGCCGCCGGCGGTACCGATGCGGCCGATCACCGCCAGCGCGATGTCCTTGGCGCTGCAGCCGCGCGGCAGGGTGCCTTCCACCTTGACGAGCATGTTCTTCGCCTTCTTGGCCAGCAGCGTCTGCGTGGCCAGCACATGCTCGACCTCGCTGGTGCCGATGCCGTGCGCCAGCGCGCCGAAGGCGCCATGGGTGCTGGTGTGGCTGTCGCCGCACACCACCGTCATGCCCGGCAGCGTGGCACCCTGCTCGGGGCCGATCACGTGCACGATGCCCTGGCGCTTGTCCAGGAACGGGAAGTACGCTGCGGCACCGAAGGCCTTGATGTTGGCGTCCAGCGTGGTGACCTGCAGCTTGCTGATCGGATCGGTGATGCCGTCGTAGCCGCGCTCCCAGCCGGTGGTGGGCGTGTTGTGGTCGGCGGTGGCCACGATGGAGCTGACGCGCCAGACCTTGCGCCCGGCCAGGCGCAGGCCTTCGAAGGCCTGCGGGCTGGTCACCTCGTGCACCAGGTGCCGGTCGATGTAGAGCACGGCGGTGCCGTCCTCCTCGGTGTGGACGACGTGGTCGTCCCAGAGCTTGTCGTAGAGCGTGCGGGCGGTCATGGAGAAGTCCTCTTGCGGGAACGGGATTGTCGCGTCGCGGGCGGCGCGTTGGGGTCGGGGTCGGTCGGCGCCGGCGGGCACAGCGCATCGGCAAAGCGCTGCACGGCGGCCGGCAGCACCTCTTGCGCCTGCACCGCCAGCAGGTAGCGGCGGCGCGCCCAGTCATCGAGCAGCCGCAGCGGCTGCACGCGGAAGATGCGCGAGAAGCGTTCGGCCACCGCCGCCGGCAGCACCGCCACGCCCAGGCCGGCCTCCACCAGCTGGGCGATGGCATCGAAGCCATGCACCTGCACCCGCACGTTCAGCGGCCGGCCCAGCGCCAGTGCGCGTTCGCGCATCTGCTCGTGCGCGGCCGTGCCCACGTGCAGGCCGACGATGTCGTAGCCCAGCAGCGCGTCGAAGCGATGCGCCGGCTGGCTCGTCAATTGGTGCCCGGCCGGCACCAGGATGGCCAGTTCGCCTTCGCGGTAGGGCCAGCAGGCCAGGCGCGGCTCGTGCTGCGGCGGCACGAAGATGCCGACGTCGGCGCGGCCCTCGGCCACCGCGGCCTGCACCTCGGCGCTGGTCAGGTCTTCCAGGCTGATGCGGATGCCCGGATGCCCCTTGGCGAAGGCAGCCAGGTCGGCGGGCAGGTGCTCGGCGATGGCGCTGGCGTTGGCCACCACGCGCAGGTGGCCCTTGATGCCGCGCGAGTACTCGACCACATCGCTTTCCAGCGCATGCAGCGAGGCATGCAGCGAGCGGATGTGGCGCACCAGCGCGCGGCCGGCGTCGGTGAGTTCGACGCCGCGCGCCCGTCGCTCGAACAGGGTCACGCCCAGCCGCGTCTCCAGATCGGACAGCCGCTTGCTGGCCGCCGCCAGCGCCAGATGCTCGCGCTCGGCCCCGCGCGTGATGCTGCGCGTCTCGGCGATGGCGAGCACCAGGTTGAGCGTGAGAAGGTCGAAGCGCATCGTCAGGCAGGGGCGGTGAGCCTTGCCCACCGGGCATTGCCGGGCGCACGGCAGGCGGCCAGGGATCGAAGATTACCCTTCGCGAAGGGCGATTGCATCCGCCATTTCCGAATACAGACTTCGCAGATGACGAATTCATGCGGGTCGACGAATCCTCGACCCGCCCATACCTCGGTCCAGTGGCCACCGCGCCCTCGGCCGATAGGCTCAGCACCATCGACGCTCCGGCCCATCCATCGTTCATGACCAAGACCTTGCTCCTGCTCGCCGCCGTGGTGGCCCTGCTCACCCTGGGCAGCCTGTGGGCCGAGCGGCAGGTGGACGCTGGGGCGTCCGCTGTCGCCCCCGAAGCAAAGAACGGCGGCGTGCCCCTGCCTTCGCTTCGCATGGCCGCCAGGCCAGGCTCGGTGGTGCTCACCGGCCGATTGCCAGACGAGGCGGAGCGGGCGGCGATCCTGCGCCGGGCCAAGGCCTTGTACGGCGCCGAGCGCGTGGTCGACCACATGCAGACGGGCGGCGTGGCCAATCCCTCGTGGCTGACCGCCGCATTCCTGCCCGACCTGCGCCCTGCGATGCAGGCCACGGCGGTGCTGGAAGATGCCCGGCTGGTGATCGACGGCGTGGTCGACACGCCGCAAGCACTCGACGCCGTGGCCAGGTCGGTCGCCCCGTTCAGGGCCCAAGGGCTGGAGGTCATCAATCGCATCGCGGTGCAGGCGCCTCATCACGCCACCGGGTCGTGATCGTGCGATCTCGGTGGGTCGGCCGGCCCACCGGGTATGCTGCGGGCTGGCCGGTCGACCGACGGGCTTCCGCAAGGACCCCATGCCCGGCTATGCCACCAAGCAGGAGTGCATCGCCGTCGAGGGCGTGGCCGACCTGCAGATCCGTTCTCTCCTCGATCGCCAGCAGTTCGCCGACCCCTCCGGCGAAGCCGATGCCATGGGCATCTCGTCGGCGGCGTGGCCGCTGTTCGGACTGCTGTGGCCTTCGGGCAGACGCCTGGCCGACCTGATGGCCACGCGGGACCTGCCTGCCGGCCAGCGCATTCTCGAGATCGGCTGCGGATTGGCACTGGCCAGCCTGGTATGCCATCGCCGAGGCGCCGATGTGACCGCGAGCGACTGCCATCCGCTGACCGAATCGTTCATTCACGAGAACCTGCGCCTCAACGGCATGCTGCCGATGCACTACCGCCATGGTCCATGGAACGGCGCCGACTCACCCCAGGGGTTTGAACCACGCAGCGGTGTTGCAGGTCGATTCGACCTGATCATCGGCAGCGACGTGCTCTACGAGCGGGACGACGCGGGTGTGCTGCCCGGCTTCATCGAGCGTCACGCCCGCCAGACCGCCAGCGTGCTGATCGTCGACCCCGACCGGCACAACCGGCGGGCCTTCGCGCGCCGCATGGATCTGTTGGGCTTCGAATTGCATGAGACGCGGCTTGATCGCCCCACTTCGCCCACGCAGGCCAGCTACAAGGGTCGGCTGCTGAGCTTTCACCGAGGTTCTCGAGCGGCGCATCCGCATGACGGTCCGGCGGGCCCCAGTCTGCCGGCGCCCGGGTCGGCCGAGTCCCCCTCCCGGTGAGCCTGCTCGAGGCATCTGTTACCATCGCCGCTGGCCGAACGTGTCTCGCCGCCCGGTTCGATCCACGAACCCGGGGCCCCGGCGGCCCTCCTTGGCCCCCCCGCCCGACAGTCTCCGCGCCGCAGCGGCGCTGGCAACCGTCGTCCTCATCGGCCGCTCGACAACGGCCGCCTTTCCTCTCTCTGATCCACGCTGCCGCCGTCGGTCCACCATGGCCGGCGCGGTGGCCCCGCATGAACCTGAACTCAGACCTCTCCCGATTCGAGGTGGGCAAGTACCTTGTCTCACCCATGACCCGACAACTCGACGATGGCCGCTTCGCTGCGTCTGTCTCGATCCGCAGCGGCCGCGGCAGCGGCACCCACGACCGGGTGTTCCGCCTCGAGCCGCGGTTTCCCTCCAGCGATGCCGCGCTCGCCCATGCCGCCGAAGAAGGCCGCGCATGGATCCGCGACCGGCAGGCGGCCCTGGCGTCCCCCTTGCCGCCCGGCCACGCGCTCCCTCTCCACCAACTCATCACATTGGAAGCACCCCCATGGCCAAGGAAGAACTGATCGAAATGCAGGGCATGGTCACCGAGGTGCTGCCCGACTCGCGCTATCGCGTCACGCTGGACAACGGCCACACCCTGGTGGCGTACACCTCCGGCAAGATGCGCAAGCACCACATCCGCATCCTGGCCGGCGACGCGGTCTCGCTGGAGCTGTCGGCCTACGACCTGAGCAAGGGACGCATCACGTTCCGCCACATCGAGCGCCGTGGCCCCGCGCCCGGCGCCGCCCGTCGATCGCACTGAACGAGCGACCGCTCGAGACGGCGCCTTGCCGTTCGGCATCGGCCTCACCGGGCGCGACGGCCCGTTCGCTGTGATGCAGACTCCCCCGTCCACCCACTGGGGATAATGCGGGCGCCCGGCGATGGCCGGCGTTCGTACCTGCCGCCTCGATCCATGCCTGCCCGTTCGATGCCTGCCCCCTCCACCGACACGGTGGATGCGTTCGCGCATTGGGAGGATCTGGTCCGGTTCGAACTGTTTGCCGACCGTCCTCAGCCCACGCTCAGCGTGCCGGAGCAGATCGCCGCCGAGATGGCGCGGCGCATCCTTCGCGGCCTGCTGGCTCCGGGCCAGCGCATCGGAGAGCAAGAGGTGGCCGATGAGTTCCAGGTCAGTCGAGGTCCGGTGCGCGAAGCCATCCGGGTGTTGGAGCGCGAAGGCCTGGTCACCGTGCTGCCCCGCCGTGGGGCAATCGTCACCGAGTTGTCGTCGCAGGAGGTGGCCGACCTGTTCGAGATTCGAGGTGCGCTGTTCGCCCTGGTGGTGCAGCGCATCATCGAGCAGCGCCCGCCGGAGCTGATGACCGCGCTTCGAGCCGGCCTTGCACGGCTCGAAGCCCAGGCCGACGACCCCGATGGCGGTGATGCCTACGCCGAGACCACCTACCGCCTGCTGATCTTGGTCGCGCGGCAGTGCGGCAACCTGCGCCTGCAGCGCATGCTCACCGCCTTGTCGTTGCAGACGCTGCGCTACAGCAAGCTGGCCCTTTCGAGTCCCGAGCGGCGTCAGCGCTCGGTTCGCCTGTGGCGAAGCACGTTGTCGGCGATCGACAACGGCGATGCCGACCGGGCAGTGGCCTTGACGCAGCAGCGCATCCGCGAATCCGGCACCGAAGCCGCGCGCGCGCTCGATCAGCCCTGAGCGTTCAACGTTCGAACAGATCCGACAAGCGCGCCTTGACCACCTTGCCGGCGGCGTTGCGGGGCAGTTCGGATGCCATCACGATGCGGCGCGGCTTCTTGTAGCCGGCGATGCGCTCGCCGCAATGGGATTGCAGGGCGGCGGCATCCACCTGCCCCTGTGGCCGCAACACCACGACCGCGGCAACCATCTCGCCCCATTGCGCATCGGGCAGGCCCAGCACGGCCGCGTCGGCCACGTCCGGGTGCGAGAGCAGAGCCTCCTCCACCTCCCGCGCATAGACATTGAAGCCGCCCGAGATGATCATGTCCTTGTTGCGCCCGACGATGTAGAGATAGCCGTTCGCATCGAAGCGCCCAAGGTCGCCCGTGTAAAACCAGCCGTCGCGGATGACCTCGGCCTCCAGCTCGGGGCGGCGCCAGAACGCCACCTGGGCCACGCCCTGGTGGGCGATGGCGATCTCACCCACCGAGCCGGCGGGGAGCTCCTGGCCGTCGGTGCCGCGCACCGTGATGTGCACGTTGCAGGTGGGGCGGCCGCACGAGGCCAGGCGATCGTCGGCCGTGGGCTCGCCGACGGCGCCATGGCCTCGGGCGTCCACCATTGGGGGCACGGCGGGCTCGGCGGCAGCGGCCTCGCCCATGTGCTCGTGCGGATACAGCACCGCCAGCGGCTGCACCGCCTCGGTCATGCCGTACTGCTGCCGCAGGATCGGACCGAAGGCCCGGAGGGCTCGGCGCAGCAGCGCGACCGGCGTCGGCGCGGTGCCGTAGTGGATGCGCCGCAGCGACGACAGGTCGGCCCTGGCGCCCGCTTCTACGGCATCGACCAGTCGGGCCATCATCGTCGGCACCAGCATCAGGTGGGTGATGCGGTGCTGCTCGATGGCGGCCAGCAGCGCCATAGGGTCGAAGCGATCGAGCACCACATTGCGCGCGCCGCGCAGGAAGCACGGGAACAGGTAGACCCCTGCGGCATGGGTCAGCGGGCCAACATGCAGCATCGCATCGTCGACCGACAGGCCGTACTCCATCGCCAGAAAGTGATTGTTCAGGCGCGCCAGCTGGCGCTCGACGGTGTAGGCCACGCCCTTGGGCCGGCCCGTGGTGCCCGACGTGTAGGCGATGCGCCCCAGATGCCGGCCGGTGATCTGCAGGTTCGGCGCCTGTTCGGAGGCGCCGCTGACCAGCGACTCCAGGCCGACCACGCCATCGGCCTCGAAACCCGTGCCGATCACATGCCTCAAGTGGGGCAGCGCCGCGCCTGCGGCAGCCAGCAGCGAGGGCACCATCGAGGCGAAGGCAGGCCCGACGAGAACCGCCGACGCCTGTGCATCGGCCAGGATCTCGAGGTGCTCGGCCAGGGTGTGCCGTGCATTGAGCGCCACATAGGTCAGCGCGGCCTTCTCGGCACCGAAGACGCTGTCGATGCTCTCGACCGAGTTCTCCAGCAGCACCGCGAACCGCTCTTCGGGCGCCAGCCCCAGGGCGACCAGTGCCTGGGCCATTCGGTTGGAGCGCGATTCGATCTGGACGTGGCTGAAGACACGGTCGCGGAAGACCAGCGACGGACGGTCGCCGTGCTGGGCCGCCGCCCACGAGATCAGCCCGCCGGCGATCACGCGATCACCAGCAGGTCCTGGCCCTCGCTGACCACTTCGCCCTCTTCCACCAGCAGCCGCAACACCCGGCCGGCCACAGGCGCGGTAGCGGGGATCTCCATCTTCATGCTCTCCAGGATCACGAGCGTCTGTTCTGCCGTCACCTGATCGCCCACCCCGACTTCGATGCGAAAGACGGTGCCGGTGACTTCGGATTGCACGACGGTGTCGGCCATGGTGGGGGCTCCTGCGTGGACATGTGGGCAGCCGGGCCGGCCGCAGACGGGCGATGCTAGTCAATGATCAGATTGTTGACAATCTGAAAATCGCATGCTGGAATGAACCGAGGCGGCACCGGTCACGTCACGCTAGGCTGTGCGCCGCGCCGCCGGCCTGGCCACATCCGCCCCGGTGACCACGTCACCACTCCATCCTTCTCGAGGCTCCCGACATGACACCGATCATCCGCCGTCTTGCCCTGCTGGGACTGGCCGCCTGCGCCACGCTGGCCCAGGCCCAATGGAAGCCAACCGAGCGCGTCACCTACCTGATCGGCGTGGCGCCTGGCGGCACGGTCGATCTGTATGCGCGCGGGGTGCGGGACTCGCTCGAATCGTTGAAGCTGGTCAACGGTCAGACCGTGCTGGCCGAGAACAAGGTCGGTGCCGGCGGGGCGATCGCGATGCAGCAGATCAAGGGCATGGCCGGCAACGCCCACTGGATCACCACCTTCCACACCGGCGCCATCGCCGGCGCGGTGACTGGCCTGATCAAGGCCGATCCGCGCGACTTCGTGCCCGTGGCCATGCTGGTGGAAGAGACCTCGGTGGTGGCCGTGCGCGCCGACTCGCCGCTCAAGACGGGCGCCGACCTGATCGCCGCCCTGAAGGCCGATCCGCTGAAGCTGCGCCTCGCAGTGGCGCCGGCGATGGGACAGAACACCCACCTGGCCATCGCCAAGCCTCTGAAGACCGCTGGCGTGGCCATCGACCGGCTGACCATCGCGCCGTTCCGCTCGTCCGGCGAATCGGTCACCGCGCTGATCGGCGGCCATGTGGACGTGGTCTCGGCCACGGCGCCGGTGGTGCTTCCGCATGTGGCCAGCGGCAAGCTGCGCCTCATCGCCAGCGCGGCACCCGAGCGGGGTGTCGGCCCGCTGGCGGAAGTGAAGACCTGGCGCGAGCAAGGCGTGGACGCTGATTATGTGAGTTACAACGGTGTGCTGCTGCCTCCGGGGGCCACGGTCGACCAGATCCGCTACTGGGAGGATGCACTGCGCCAGGTGGCCCAGAGCAAGCCATGGCTGGAGATGGTGAGCAAGTCCGGCAACAAGCCGATCTTCCGCGGCTATGTCGATTCGCACCGTTACCTGCAGGCCGAGTGGAAGGCCACTCAGGAGCTGGTGCGTGAGCTGAAGCTGGAGTCGGCGAGATGAGTTCCGCGGACGACTCGATGTTCACCCCGCCGCTCGAGACGGCCGGCGAGTGGGCTGCCGAGCTGGCCGAACTGCAGGCCCGTCGGCGCAGCGCGCTTTCGATGGGCGGGCCGGCCGCGCTGGAAAAGTTCCGCGCCAGTGGGCGGCTGAACGCCCGCGAGCGCATCGCCGCGCTGTGCGACGCCGGCACCTTCCACGAGATGGGCACGCTGGCCGGCAAGGGCCACTACGACGCAGCCGGCCGCTACCAGCGCACCGACCCCACCAACGCCATCGTCGGCACGGCCCGCGTCGAGGGCCGCAAGGTGGCGCTGCACGTCGACGACTTCACCCTCAAGGCCGGTTCGTCCGAAGGCACGATCGCCGAGAAGTGGATCTACATCGAGCGTCTGGCCTGGCAGCTGCGCATGCCGCTGGTGCGGCTGGTCGATTCGGCCGGCGGCAGCGTCAAGCTGCTGATGCAGATCGGCGGCACCAAGATCCCCGAGTACACCACCTGGCCCACGCAGGAGCTGCTGCGCACCGTGCCGGTGGTGGGCGTGGCCCTGGGCGCCTGCGCGGGCCAGGGCGCGATCAAGGTGCTGGCCTCGCACTTCTCGGTGATGGTGCGCGGCCAGTCCCAGGTGATGGCGGCCGGCCCGCACGTGGTGCGCCAGGCCTACGGCCAGGAGATCGACAAGAACGATCTGGGCGGCCACGGGGTGCATCGCAAGAGCGCCTTGGTGCACAACGAGGCGGTGGATGAGGCCGATGCCTTCGCCCAGGTGCGGCGCTTCCTGTCGTACCTGCCACGCAGCGTGCACGAGCTGGCCCCGGTGCTGCCCTGCGCCGACGATCCGATGCGCATCGACGACTGGCTGAAGGATGCGATCCCGCACGACCGCCGCAAGATCTACGACCCGCGCAAGATCCTCGCCGCGGTGTTCGACCGCGACTCGCTGTTCGAGATCGGGCGCTGGCAGGGTGGATCGGTGGTCACCATGCTGGGCCGGCTGGCCGGCGTGCCGGTGGGCGTGATCGCCAACGACCCCAAGGTGCAGGGCGGCGCGATGACCACCCAGGCCGCCTACAAGATGGAGCGCCATGTGCGGCTGTGCAGCCTGTTCGGCCTGCCGGTGGTGAACTTCGTCGACCAGCCGGGCAACCAGACCGGCCTCGAGGCCGAGTTGGGTGGAACGTTGCTTGGCGCCACCCGCGTCGGCGAGGCATTGCACGAGTGCCGCTCGCCATGGGTGTCGATCCTGATCCGCCGCTGCTTCGGCATGGCCGGTGCGCTGCACGGGCCGAAGTTCGGCCACCAGCTCAACCACCGATTCGCCTGGCCCTCGGCGCGCTGGGGCTCGATCCCGATCGAAGGCGGTGTGATGGCCGCGCACAAGGCCGAGATCGAGGCCGCGCCCGACCCTGCGGCCAGGCGCGCCCAGCTCGAGGCGCATTACCTCGACATGACCTCGCCCTTCCGCACCGCCGAGAAGTTCGGCGTGCTCGACATCATCGACCCGCGCGAAACCCGGCGCGTGCTGTGCGACTGGGTCGAGGATGCCTGGGCGGTGGTCAAGGGAGATCTGGCGCGGCGCTGATTCGTCGGCCGCGCCCTTCGCCCGTCAGCCCAGCGCCGCCACCACCTCCGGCGGCGCCTGCACCAGCTCGATCAGCACCCCCTCGCCGCCGATCGGGAACTCGTCGTTGGCCTTGGGGTGGATGAAGCAGATGTCGTAGCCGGCAGCGCCCTTGCGGATGCCGCCGGGGGCGAAGCGCACGCCGTGGGCGGTCATCCAGGCCACCGCCTTGGCCAGGTCGTCGACCCACAGGCCGACGTGGTTCAGCGGCGTGGCGTGCACCGCGGGCTTCTTCTCGGGATCGAGCGGCTGCATCAGGTCGACCTCGACCGCGGTCGGGCCGCTGCCGAGCGCGCAGATGTCCTCGTCGACGTTCTCGCGCTCGGAGACGAAGGTGCTCTTGACCGACAGGCCGAAGATCTCGACCCACAACGACTTCAGGCGCTGCTTGTCGGGCCCGCCGATGGCGATCTGCTGGATGCCGAGGATGCGAAAGGGCTTGCTCATCGTCGTCCCCGGCCTCAGGCGAAGCGGATGATGGGCTGGTCGACGGCCAGGCTCTCGCCCTTATTGGCCAGCACCTCCTCCACCGTGCCATCCTGCGCCGCGGTGAGGATGTTCTCCATCTTCATCGCCTCGATCACCGCCAGGCGCTCGCCGGCCAGCACCTTCTGGCCCGGCTGCACTGCCACGTTGACCAGCAGGCCTGGCATCGGCGAGAGCAGGAAGCGGCTCAGGTCGGGTGGCGCCTTGTAGGGCATCAGCCGGTACAGCTCGGCCGCACGCGGCAGCAGCACCAGCGTATCCACCGCCAGGCCGTTGTGGGAGATGTGCATCGACAGCGGGTTCTTGGCGCTGCCGCGCTCCACCTGGGCGGTGAAGGGCTGGCCGTTGCAGGTGCCCACCACCTGGATCTCGCCCAGCTTGGTGTGGCTCTGGATGGAGAAGGCCCGGTCGCCTTGAGGCGTGCGCACCGCCACGTCGGCCTGGCTGGCCTGCGCATCGAAGCCAGTGACGCGCACCTCGTGATAGGCATGCTGGCCCTGCGGGCCGAGCACCACCACCACCAGGTCGGGCGTGTTCTTCACGCCGTGGCCCGGCAGCTGGCCGCTGATGCCGGCGGCGCGCTCTCGCGCCTTGCGCCGCACGAATGCGGCCAGCGCGACGAGGAACAGCGGGTCGTCGTGCGGCACGTCCTCGGCGCGGAAGCCCGTGGGGTAGTTCTCGGCGATGAAGCCGGTGTTGAAGTCGCCCGAGACGAACTTGGGATGCGCCAGCAGCGCGCTCTGGAACGGGATGTTGCTCGAGATGCCGCGGATGACGAAGCCGTTGAGCGCCTCGCGCATGCGGGCGATGGCATCGTTGCGGTCCACGCCGTGCACGATGAGCTTGGCGATCATCGAGTCGTAGAACATCGGGATCTCGCCGCCTTCGGCGACGCCGGTGTCCACGCGCACGCCGCCGCCGCCCTCGGGCATCGGCAGGCTGGCCTCCATCGTGGTGGCCGGCGGCTGGAAGCGCACCAGGCGGCCGGTGGAAGGCAGGAAGCCGCGGAACGGATCCTCGGCATTGATGCGGCACTCCATCGCCCAGCCGCTGCGCTTGACATCGGCTTGCGTAATCGAGAGCTTCTCGCCCGCGGCCACGCGGATCATCTGTTCGACCAGATCGAGCCCGGTGATGCACTCGGTGACCGGGTGCTCCACCTGCAGCCGGGTGTTCATCTCGAGGAAGTAGAAGCTCTGGTCCTTGCCAACCACGAACTCCACCGTGCCGGCGCTCTGGTACTTCACCGCCTTGGCCAACGCCACCGCCTGCTCGCCCATGGCCTTGCGCGTGGCCTCGCTGATGAAGGGCGACGGCGCCTCCTCGATCACCTTCTGGTGGCGGCGCTGGATCGAGCACTCGCGCTCGTTGAGGTAGACGCAGTTGCCGTGCGCATCGCCCAGCACCTGGATCTCAATGTGGCGCGGCTGCTCGACGAACTTCTCGATGAAGACCCGGTCATCTCCAAAGCTGTTGCGCGCCTCGTTGCGGCAGGCCGAGAAGCCCTCGAAGGCCTCCTTGTCATTGAAGGCCACGCGCAGCCCCTTGCCGCCGCCGCCGGCGCTGGCCTTGATCATCACCGGGTAGCCGATGCCCTTGGCGATCTCGACCGCCCGCTCGGGCGTCTCGATGGCCTCGTTCCACCCGGGGATGGTGTTGACCTTGGCCTCGTTGGCCAGCTTCTTGGAGGCGATCTTGTCGCCCATCGCGGCAATCGAGTAGTGCTTGGGCCCGATGAAGGTGATGCCCTCCTCTTCCACCCGCTTGGCGAACTCCTCGTTCTCCGACAGGAAGCCGTAGCCCGGGTGCACCGCCTGCGCGCCGGTGCTCTTGCAGGCGGCGATGATCTTGTCCATCACCAGGTAGCTCTCGCGGCTGGGCGCGGCGCCGATGAACACCGCCTCGTCGGCAAGCTCGACGTGACGCGCATCGCGGTCGGCCTCGGAATACACCGCCACCGTGGCGATGCCCATCTTGCGGGCGGTCTTGATGACGCGGCAGGCGATCTCGCCGCGGTTGGCAATCAGGATCTTGGTGAACATGGTCGGTCTCCTAACGCCAAATCACAGAGGAATATTCCCGTGCTTGCGCCACGGGTTGTCGAGCTTCTTGTCGCGCAGCATGGCCAACGAGCGGCAGATGCGCTTGCGCGTCTCGTGCGGCTGGATCACGTCGTCGATGAAGCCGCGGGCGCCGGCGACGAACGGGTTGGCGAAGCGCGCCTTGTACTCGGCCTCGCGCTCGGCGAGCTTGGCCGGGTCCTTCTTGTCCTCGCGGAAGATGATCTCCACCGCGCCCTTGGCGCCCATCACCGCGATCTCGGCATTGGGCCAGGCGAAGTTGACGTCGCCGCGCAGGTGCTTGGAGCTCATCACGTCGTAGGCGCCGCCGTAGGCCTTGCGGGTGATCACGGTCACCTTGGGCACGGTGCACTCGGCGTAGGCGTACAGCAGCTTGGCGCCGTGCTTGATGATGCCGCCGTACTCCTGCGAGGTGCCGGGCATGAAGCCAGGCACGTCGACGAAGGTGATCACCGGGATGTTGAAGGCGTCGCAGAAACGCACGAAGCGAGCGGCCTTGATCGAGCTCTTGATGTCCAGGCAGCCGGCCAGCACCAGCGGGTTGTTGGCCACGATGCCCACCGTCTGGCCTTCCATGCGCGCCATGCCGACCACGATGTTCTTGGCGTAGTCGGGCTGGATCTCGAAGAAGTCGCCGTCGTCGACCACCTTCAGGATCAATTCCTTGATGTCGTAGGGCTTGTTGGGGTTGTCGGGCACCAGCGTGTCCAGCGACATGTCCAGCCGCCCGGCCGGGTCGCCGCTGGGGCGCACCGGCGGCTTCTCCTTGTTGTTCAGCGGCAGGTAGTTGTAGAAGCGCCGCAGCATCAGGATGGCCTCGACGTCGTTCTCGAAGGCCAGGTCGGCCACGCCGCTTTTTCCCGTGTGGGTCAGCGCGCCGCCCAGTTCCTCGGCCGTCACCTCCTCGTGCGTCACCGTCTTCACCACCTCGGGGCCGGTGACGAACATGTAGCTCGAGTCCTTCACCATGAAGATGAAGTCGGTCATCGCCGGCGAGTACACCGCGCCGCCGGCGCAGGGGCCCATGATCATGCTGATCTGCGGGATCACGCCGCTGGCCATCACGTTGCGCTGGAACACGTCGGCATAACCACCGAGTGACGCGACGCCTTCCTGGATGCGCGCGCCGCCCGAGTCGTTCAGGCCGATCACCGGCGCGCCGACCTTCATCGCCTGGTCCATGATCTTGCAGATCTTCTCGGCATGCGCCTCGGAGAGCGCGCCGCCGAAGACGGTGAAGTCCTGGCTGAAGACGAACACCAGCCGGCCGTTGATCATGCCGTAGCCGGTGACCACGCCGTCGCCCGGGATCTTGTTGTCGGCCATGCCGAAATCCGAGCAGCGATGCTCGACGAACATGTCCCACTCCTCGAAGGTGCCCTCGTCGAGCAGCAGTTCGATGCGCTCGCGCGCGGTGAGCTTGCCCTTGGAATGCTGCGCGTCGATGCGCTTCTGCCCGCCGCCCAGCCGGGCCTTGGCGCGCATCGCCTCGAGCTTCTGCTGAATGTCATGCATGGGATGGTTCTCCTCGGTCGAAATCAGTGGAACAGGTCGAGCAGGCGGCGCGCGGCCACCGATGCGGCGATGCGGCCGCCGCGCACGTCGTCGGCCAGGGCCGGCAAGGCGCCCTGCACCGCGGGATGGGACTTGAAGCGTTGCTTGAGGCCGGCATCGATGCGCTCCCACATCCAGGCCTGGTCCTGGGCGTGGCGGCGCGCGGCGAGCCGGCCATTGGCCGTCTGCAGTTCGCGAAAGCGCGTCACCGCGGCCCAGAACTCGGGCAGGCCGGCGCCCTTGAGCGCGCTGAGCTGCAGCACCTGCGGTTGCCACACGGCCGCATCGTGGTGCAAGTGGTCGGGGTTGCCGTGCAGCCCGATCAGCCGCAGCGACGAGGTGATCTGCGCGCGCGCCCGGGTGGCGGCCGCCTCGTCCAGGTCGGCCTTGTTGATCACCACCAGGTCGGCCAGCTCCATCACGCCCTTCTTGATGGCCTGCAGGTCGTCTCCGGCGTTGGGCAGCTGCAGCAGCACGAACATGTCGGTCATGCCCGACACCGCGGTCTCGCTCTGGCCGACGCCCACCGTCTCGACGATCACCACGTCGTGCCCGGCGGCCTCGCACACCAGCATGGCCTCGCGCGTCTTCTCGGCCACGCCGCCCAGCGTGCCGCTGGAGGGGCTGGGGCGGATGAAGGCGCGCTCGTTCACCGAGAGCTGCTCCATGCGCGTCTTGTCGCCCAGGATCGAGCCGCCCGAGACGCTGGAGGACGGATCAACCGCCAGCACCGCGACGCGATGGCCCTGGCCGATCAGGAACATGCCCAGCGCCTCGATGAAGGTGCTCTTGCCCACGCCGGGCACGCCGCTGATGCCCAGGCGGAACGAGCGGCCGGACGCCGGCAGCAGCGTATTGAGCAGTTCGTCGGCGCGGGCGCGGTGGTCGGTGCGGGTGGATTCGAGCAGCGTGATGGTCTTGGCCACCGCGCGCCGCTGCACCGGCCCGCTGCCGTGCACCACCGCATCGGCCAGGGCCTGGTCGGCCGGCAGGAGCGCGCCCGATGGATTCATGGCTGGCGCGCCCTCGGGTCGTCCTGCGCATCGAAGCGCGTCAGCCCGGCGATCGAGCCCGCGGCCCGCCAGTCCGGCGGTGCCTCGGCGGTGGCCCAGTATTCGTCGATGCCGACGATCCGGCCGTCGTCGACCTGGAACATCGAGGTGGCGTAGAACGTCCGTGGAGGGTGATCGACGCGCACCAGCGACATCACCCGCCCGTCCTCGAGCCGGGCGCATTCGATGAGCTTGATCGACCAACCCTCGGGATAACGCGCATTCGCTTCGACGAAGGCGTCGGGCCCGGCGAAGTGCTCGCTGCTGGTCCACCAGTGAACCTCGGCCTCGTCGTGCAGGCGCGCCCGTACCGCCGCCCAGTCGCGGGCCTGGAGGTCGTGCCAGAAGGCGCGCACGGTGGCCAGGCCGGGCCCGGTGGGCATGCGCACGTAGTCGATGTCCCACTCGCCGACGCCGGTGCGCACGAAGCCCTGGTGCAGGTAGAAGCGGTTCGCATCGCTGTGCTTGAGCGCGCACAGCTCCACCGGCATCTGCGCTTCGTCGGCCTGGGCGCAGACCCAGCCGACCACGCGTTCGCCGATGCCCTGGTTCTGCTCGGCCGGCTCGATGTAGAGATGGTCCAGGCGCATCACGTGCGACAGGCGCTTGAGCACGACGAAGCCCACCCGGCGGCCCTCGACCACGATGTGGTGCGTGGCCTGCGCATCGAAGCCGGCCGCCAGCCGCTTGCGGGCGCGCACCGGGTCGTAGCGGCCGATGCGCTCGAGGCTCTCTCGCATCGCGCGCAGGCGCAGCGCGAGCAGGGCCTCGAAGTCGTCCGGCCGCGCCGCTTCCAGCGCGAAGCCGGTGGGCGCCGGGTCATTCACCCCACCGCCTTGCGGATGTTCTCGAGCACGTCCTTGGCACTGGCCGGGATCGGCGTGCCGGGGCCGTAGACGCCCTTGACGCCGGACTCGAACAGGAAGTCGTAGTCCTGCGGCGGGATCACGCCGCCGACGAAGACGATGATGTCGTCGGCGCCCTGCTTCTTCAGCTCGGCGATGATGGCCGGCACCAGCGTCTTGTGGCCGGCAGCCAGCGTCGAGACGCCCACCGCGTGCACGTCGTTCTCGATGGCCTGGCGCGCGCACTCCTCGGGCGTCTGGAACAGCGGGCCCATGTCGACGTCGAAGCCCAGGTCGGCGAAGGCCGTGACCACCACCTTGGCGCCGCGGTCGTGGCCGTCCTGGCCGAGCTTGGCGATCATCACCCGCGGGCGGCGACCCTGGGCCTGCGCGAAGTCGGCGATCTCGGCCTTGAGCTTGTCCCAGCCCTCGGCGCTGTCGTAGGCGGCTGCATACACACCGGTCACCTTCTGGATGTCGGCGCGGTGGCGGCCGAACACCGCCTCCAGCGCATCGCTGATCTCGCCCACCGTGGCGCGGGCGCGCACGGCCTCGATGGACAGCGCCAGCAGGTTGCCCTGGCCGCTGCGCGCGGCATCGGTCAGCGCGGCCAGCGCGGCTTGCACACGGGCGCCATCGCGCGAGGCCTTGATGCGCTTGAGCTGCGCGATCTGTGCATCGCGCACCTTGACGTTGTCCACCTCGAGGATGTCGACCTTGTCTTGCGTCTTGAGCTTGTACTTGTTGACGCCGACGATCACGTCCTTGCCCGAATCGATGCGGGCCTGCTTCTCGGCGGCGCTGGCCTCGATCTTCAACTTGGCCCAGCCCGAGTCGACGGCCTTGGTCATGCCGCCCATGGCCTCGACTTCCTCGATGATGGCCCAGGCCTTGTCGGCCATGTCCTGGGTGAGTCGCTCCATCATGTAGCTGCCGGCCCACGGGTCGACCACGTTGGTGATGTGCGTCTCTTCCTGGATGATGAGCTGCGTGTTGCGCGCGATGCGGGCCGAGAACTCGGTGGGCAGCGCGATGGCCTCGTCGAACGAATTGGTGTGCAGCGACTGCGTGCCGCCGAACACTGCGGCCATGGCCTCGATGGTGGTGCGCACCACGTTGTTGTACGGGTCCTGCTCGGTGAGCGACCAGCCCGAGGTCTGGCTGTGGGTGCGCAGCATCAGGCTCTTCGGGTTCTTCGCGTTGAAGCCCTTCATGATGCGCGTCCACAGCAGGCGGCCGGCGCGCATCTTGGCGATCTCGAGGTAGAAGTTCATCCCCACCGCCCAGAAGAACGACAGGCGACCGGCGAAGTCGTCGACATCGAGCCCCTTGGCCAGCGCGGTCTTCACGTACTCCTTGCCGTCGGCCAGCGTGAAGGCCAGCTCGAGCGCCTGGTTCGCGCCCGCCTCCTGCATGTGGTAGCCCGAGATCGAGATCGAGTTGAACTTCGGCATGTTCTTGGCCGTGTACTCGATGATGTCGCCGATGATCCGCATGCTCGGCTCGGGCGGGTAGATGTAGGTGTTGCGGACCATGAACTCCTTGAGGATGTCGTTCTGGATGGTGCCGCTCAACTGGTTCTGCGCAACGCCCTGCTCCTCGGCCGCCACCACGTAGCCCGCCAGCACCGGCAGCACCGCGCCGTTCATCGTCATCGAGACGCTGACCTTGTCGAGCGGAATGCCGTCGAACAGCACCTTCATGTCCTCGACCGAGTCGATGGCCACGCCGGCCTTGCCCACGTCGCCGGTGACGCGCGGGTGGTCGCTGTCGTAGCCGCGGTGCGTGGCCAGGTCGAAGGCTACGCTCACGCCCTGCCCGCCGGCGGCCAGCGCCTTGCGGTAGAAGGCGTTGCTCTCCTCGGCGGTGGAGAAGCCCGCGTACTGGCGGATGGTCCAGGGCCGCACCGCGTACATGGTGGCCTGCGGGCCGCGGATGAAGGGCTCGAAGCCCGGCAGCGTGTTGGCGTGCGGCAGGCCGGCCAGATCGTCGGCGGTGTACAGCGGCTTGACCGCGATGCCCTCGGGCGTGACCCAGTTCAGCGCGGCCACATCGCCACCGGGCGCCGACTTGGCAGCGGCCTTGGCCCATTGCTCCAGCGTGGCGGGATTGAATTCGGGGGTCGAGCTCATCGGGTCATTCTCCTGGGCCTGGAAGGGGCCATGGTGCCGGGCATCGGCCGGCCGTCACCGCGAAGTGTCCGCCGGCCCGGGCGCCATGGGCCGGGCGTTGCGGTGGTGCTTGGGTGCTTGCTGCAGGCCAACGATTATGCATAATTATGAATTCAAAACCAACGTGGGCCTGACGGCCACCGATGCCTGCCAGGCCCGCTTGGGCCGATCCAAGTCGCCCCGAAGCGCAACCCTACCGCCCCCCGTGGCCGCTGTCGAACGCCTGCCCGCCGCTGCCCCGCGCAGCCTCTCGCCACGCGCCCTGTACCAGGACGTGGCCGAGCGTCTGCGCCAGCAGATCTTCGCGCGCCAACTGGAGCCCGGCAGCTGGATCGACGAGATGAAGCTGGCCGCCGAGTTCGGCATCAGCCGCACGCCGCTGCGCGAGGCGCTGAAGGTGCTGGCGGTGGAGGGCCTGGTGACGATGAAGGTGCGCCGCGGCGCCTATGTCACCGAGATGTCGGCCGAGGATGTCTCGCAGGTCTACCACCTGCTGGGCCTGCTCGAAAGCGATGCCGCGGCCCAGGTGGCCACGCACGCCAGCGACGAACAGCTGGCCGAACTGCGCGCGCTGCACGATCGGCTCGAGAAGCAGGTGCGCCACCGCGACGCCTTCTTCGCCGCCAACGAGCAGTTCCACCTGCGCCTGCTGCAGATCGCCGGCAACCGCTGGACGCAGCAGATCGTGTCCGACCTGCGCAAGGTGATGAAGCTCAACCGCCACCACTCGCTGTTCAAGCAAGGGCGCCTGTCCGATTCGCTGGCCGAGCACCGTGCGCTGATGCAGGCGCTGGAGGCCCGCCAGGCCGAGCGCGCGCGCCGTCAGATGCGCGACCATTTCGACAACGGGCTGGAAGCCGCGGCCGCCTGATCAGCTTGCGGTCAGCCTCACCCACTAACCTCTCCCGCCAACCATTTCGGGCCGCGACAGCGAGCCCGCCCGAATTCACCCAGGAGCCCCGATGAAGATCCACGAATACCAAGGCAAAGAGATCCTGCGCCAGTTTGGCGTGCCGGTGCCGCGCGGCTACCCGG
>Ga0268298_10000383_pt1 | contig 57017 bp, 48 predicted proteins | sample WWTPWeurt_MetaG_FD_194462 | JGI IMG/M metagenome (GOLD analysis project Ga0268298, IMG submission 194462) | Activated sludge microbial communities from WWTP in Nijmegen, Gelderland, Netherland - WWTP Weurt | ecosystem: Engineered > WWTP > Aerobic digester > Activated sludge | place... | reverse complement strand
AAGCTTCTCATCTTTTTCGAAGTATTCCCTTTTCATACAAAATTGCAACACAGTTGCGTTATATAGATATTCACACTATACTGCGAGAGGGTTCAGCCTGTCAACATTCGTACTCATTTCTCCTATGGAACATCCTTTCTTTCAAAAATCCCCCGAGGAAAAAGCCAATCGAGACGATTCCCAAAAAAACTCGGACAATTCTCGCTTGCCGGAAATATATCGCGTGCCAACAAAAGGTTTTACCAAAAAATTTCTGAAGCAAGCTCAATCCGTCATCGCCCGTTTCCTTGGTCATCCCGATCCCAACCGATCGGTTCCCGTAACCGTTCTCACCGGTTTTCTCGGCGCCGGAAAAACGACGCTTATCGTCAATCTGATGAAATCCCTCCCCAAGGAATATCGCGTTGCCTGGCTCAAAAATGAATTTGGCGGTACGGCGGTCGATTCCGAACTCGCCGCCGACAACAATATCGCCACAGTCAAGGAAATGCTTCAGGGTTGCATATGTCACGTTCTCATTGGACAGCTCGGCCAGGCGCTCGAAGAAATGCTTGCCTCCGATCCTGACCGAATTATTATCGAAACATCCGGATCAGCCGCCCCGGCCCCAATCGTTTGGGAAATTCGAAAGCACCCCCGCCTCTTGGTTGACGGAATCATCACCGTTATTGATGCCGTCAATTTCCCCGGATACAAAGACAAGAGCTATACCGCGAAGCTTCAGGCAAAATATACCGATCTCATCCTCATCAATAAGCATGAGCAGGTATCCGAACACGATCTTGATCGTATCCTCGATGATGTCTACGAACTCAATCCGGACACGCCGAAAATAAAAACCGAAAACGGATGGGTTGCTCCCGATGTCCTCTTTGGTCTCGACAGTCGACTCTTCGAAACCGCTGCGTCCGTCAACGAAGAAGAATCTCACGTGGAAAAAGAACATCAGCACAATGAAGTTGATCTCATTGAAATTACCTTTGAGAAGAGTTTCTCCCGCGTGGAGCTCGAAACCGCGCTCAAACAATTTCCCAAAGAACACTTCTACCGAATCAAAGGAGTGGTTCTCGTTTCCGAGGAACCATTCATACTCAACTGGGCGTTCGGTTCACTGCAATTCATTCCCATACGACGAAAACCGGATGCGTCAAAAATCGTCTTTATGGGAACGCATATTCAGTCCTTCAAAGAATCTATCAAGGCTTCCTTTTCAGTACGAGAGGAGGACATGACGTACGCGCCCGCCGGACACCACCATCATCACGATCACGAAGGTCATCATCACGAACACCCCCACGAATGAGGGGCACATTCAATGTGAAAATGCGAATCACGAAATTAGTTTAGGGCTTATCTGAAGGGAGAAAAAACAGATTTTTTTATACATTTTTGCGCTGTTTAAGAATTAATTACTTTATATAAGCCAACTTTTGTATTCTATTTCGTGATTCGCATTGTAATAAAACCCGCTCGTCCATTTGGAAGAGTGGGAATGAATTTTACCTGATTGGATTGGTTTGTACTCGCGTACTAGGCTGTTCTCAGCCGATCATTCACAGTGACCGCCAAATTCGCCCGGCCGATGTACTGATCGAGCAACGAACCGATCCACGGATACTCCGGCGCCTCAGCCGATGCGGCAAGGAGAGTCATATCGCTGATGCTCTCAAACATCGCGATTTCCGAACCGTTGGCGGCGATATCCATATTCGGCATCGGAATCGCGTCCCAGCTCCGCACCTCGATGACAGGATTCCCCTCGGCATCTATGGCGGAGCGGACCCGGTCCATCTGCAGATGCGCGGGAGTCCCACGAAACGCCGCCACGTCGTGACAGCGCCCCATGACCACTCCGCACGAACAGAGATACAGCACGCATACCCCGAACGGTTTAAGCGCCTCGCTCACCGCGTTCACCGTGTACTCGGACATACGGAACGAAAGCACGGTTTCATGCAGAAGGGAGACGATCGGCGTGCGATACCGCTTGCGATCCGCCGGAATGATGGAAAGCGGGACCCGAACCAGCCGGTGATCCGTCAGGACACCGAATTTCTCCTGGTCAAGGAAATGCTTCATCGCCAGGAACATCGGAAGGATCAGCAGGTGCGGCGTGAGCGCTTTCGTAAGAGCGCCCGTCAATGCGTAGATGAACCGCGCATCATCCGGATATCGCCCAACAAGCTTCTCCGCGTGTTGACTTGCCAGTCCAACCATAAGCGAGTCTTGCTGCTTTGCGACACAGTTTTGGCACATCGTGATTACCTCTCTCGTATGGGCGAGAACAGTTGAAAGAGCGGCTGCTTGCAGTCCCACAACCGAAGCTCTGACGTGGAAACGTTATTCCATATCAGAGTACGACCGACGACCTATCGCCTATTCATGGCCCTGCCATTCTTTATTCCTCAGAAACTTCTCCCGCGTTCTCTCAAGCACGTCGTCCCGATTGCGCTCCTTGGCGAGAGAAAAGACTTTTTCCAATTCATCGCCCCATTCGGCTACCGGAACAAACGGACTCCGTTTGGCTGAAAGGCTCTCCATCAGAAATGCGACCGGTTCCTCCCCGATTTCCGAAGTGATAAAATCCTTATCTTCGCTTGAAGCCACTTTGTTGCCCACGAAAATATACGGAGTCTTGTAAAATTGCATAAGCTCCGCGATCTGTTTCGCCGTTTTTACGCTATGGAGTGCCGGTTCGCACACGATCACACCTGCATCCACCCCGGTAATGATCCCGGTTGATACTCCGTCAGCCCCCGCTTTCTCATCAACGATGACCACCTCGTCTTCATCAAGCCGCAATAGGGGCAAGAGAATCTTGAGCGGAGTCGTCAAAACATGGCTGCAGGATTTTCCATACAGCACGTCGTCCGTTTGCGGACCGGCCGTCGCCAGGAGTATTTTTTCCGAAATTTTTTTCCCGTACTTCGCGAAGAAAGAATCCCGTTCATCCGTCGTGAAAAGGGACTCCTGGTAGCGATCGCCCAGGAACAGTTCCGGATACTTTTCCCCTTCCCGCAATCCGACAAACTGAGAAATATCCGCAAGCGAATCTCCAAAAAACACGAGATCTGAAACCTTCCCTTCTGCAAGGTTATATGACAAATCCATATTATGATCGGCATCTATCGCAATCACACGGTTCCCAGCCGAAGAAAGATGGAGCGCCATCTGCGTCGCCACCGTCGACTTCCTACTCCCGCCTTTTCCCACAAATGCTATCTTCATACCTGTTCCCTATCAGAGAAATAAACCCATCACTCAAGTAATTGCAACTTAGTTGAGCCAGAATGATATTAAGGCAGTGTATATAGGGAAACTGCTTCTGTCAAATTGGTATCACCCCCACGTTGAAAACCTCCCCTTTCCGAGCTATTCGATCCATAAACTGATGCGCCGAAATCGGCTCCCGAAGGGAGTTTTCGCCTCCATCATTCCTCGATGCACCCACCTATTCATCTCCACATCAACAAAACAAGACTCTCCCGGGAGAGTCTTGTGTGTTTTTACTTCGGTGTGGACTACCTCCTACTCAATTGGAACCATTTTATCAAGGAGTTGCAGGAGTGGCAATCACTCGGGGTTGCTTTGGTGGAGTTTCAGTTGGTTTGAAGTCGCTCCACAATTGCCCGAGCCGTCTCAACTAATCCCCATCCGCTCGACTGCGCAAACCTGCTCAATAATTCCCAAAACTTCAAGTCATTCTCTCGGATAAACGGTAATGCTTGCACCGGAGGCAGTGGCCAGAGGTTTCGTCGCTCGAACCAAACTCGCACGAAGGCTTCGTAGGCGATGCCAGTGTAATAAAACTGCACCTCTGGATTGTCTTGATACTTTTCCAATTTCCCAACCCAGCGATCGAGTTTGCGCAATCGTTCTTCGCACCCGGTCGGATAGGCAACTTTCGATCCTTTATTGTATACTGCTTCAGTTTGCTTGAGAAATGTGTCGAAAACTCCATCAGTATCGTCGAACAATACCTCCACCGGCCACACGGGGCTGTATGGATTGGTGAAAATCCATCCTTCCGGTTTCGGCCACTCGTAAAAAGTAATGTCCAATTCTTGATCATTTAATTTCGAAATTCCCCCGATGCCTTTGATATCGCAGAAAAGAAACAAGTCCCAATCGCTGTCCGCGGTATGCGTTCCGTTCGCTCGGGAACCGGCCAACACGATAACTCGCGGATGATATTTTTCTCTCAGAAATTCGACGAGTTGTTGTTTCATAAATATATACAGGAAATACCTTGATACAGTCGATTATAGCACACTCGACACGCCGATTTTTCCAAAAATAGTAACATGCCTTATGCGAAATAACTTTTTACTTGCTTTGTAGTGTGGAAATCAAGCCGTCACCCCCGAGAAGTCGGGGGTCCAGGTTCCACCAGCTTTCAGAAGGCGCCCTGCAGAGTTCATTCGTAAGGACGTTATATCGAGCAAGTGGCAACTGGATTCCCGCCTTCGCGGGAATGACGAAAAAGGTGGTGTAAATTTATTTCGCATAAGGTGAGCTAGTAACTCAAAAAGAGACCTGAAAAGGTCTCTTTTATGTTATATACTGTGTGGACCTGGGGAGAATCGAACTCCCGACTCAGCAATGCGAATGCTGCGTAATACCACTTTACTACAGGCCCCGAAATCTGTATTGAAAGTCTCTAAAACTAGGTTCCAGTGTATCTTTCTTACAAGAAAAAAGCAAGGCAAAACGGATTAAAGACTTCCGTTTTGCCTTTTTTTACCTACTTCAAAATCAAAGATTAATGAGGATTATATCGCTCATTGCCCGAACTACCATAACTTGCCCATGGATGTGTGGATCTTGCTCCTCTATTTTTCTCCCGAAGTTTTTCATAGTTCCGTCTACTTTCCTCCTGATATCTCCTTATCCTCGGTGAAGAAATTGCAATAAGTCCACAGGCAGTTTTTTCTACTACGATTGTTTCTTCATTTGGAGATGCAATCTGCACAGTCTGCACAGTCTCTGTCATTTCTAATTCGTTTTGCCTCATAAAGCGTCCCCTTTGACTTGTTAAAAAGCTTTGTTTTCAATTATACCCCGCCCTCTCGAGAAAAACAAGGCACGTCGCTCGCGAGCGACGTGCCAAGGTAACCACCCCAAACACTGTGTCAGCGCTATTCGTCTTTCTTTTCTTCTTCGGAATCCATACCGAGTTCCGCGTCAATCGCGGCCGTGAGGTCTTCTTTTGAGACGGCGCCGTTCAAAAACGTGCCGTTCACAAAAGTGCCGGGCGTGCCGCTGATGCCAAATTTCTTTCCTTCCTCCATATTCGCCGTCACTTTTTCTTGATACTTCTTCTCATCGACACACGCGTTAAACTTGGCGGTATCGAGTTTCAGCACGCGCGCGTAGTCTTTGAACTTTTGCGATCCGGTAGTCTTGCCCCATTCATCCTGCTTGGAAAAGAGCGTATTCGCGTATTCGGTAAATTTCCCCTGTTCATTGGCACACTCGGAAGCAAGTGCCGCGCTTTCCGCCTGCGGATGAATCGAGGTTATGGGATACTGTTTGAACACATAAAGCGCCTTGTCTCCATACTCCTTGAGCGTTGTCTGCACCGTGTCATGAAACGCTTTGCAGTATGGACACTGAAAATCCGTAAACTCCACCACGCGAACCGGCGCGTCTTCGGGACCCGTTTTGATATCCTTTTCATCGATTTCCGGAAGCTCGAGGTATTTCCCGACCGGAATACCGACCTGTGCCGTATCGAGCGCGTATTCATCACCCTTCTCAAGTTTCCTGAAGAGCTGTCCCGCCTGCTCAAAGATCGAAAGTTCCGCTATTTCTTTGGAGAAAACAAAGGCGGGAATGAACATCACCTGCGCGGATTCAGCAATTTCCTTGGCATTTTTGTCTTTTGACACATCGAGTTTTTCCACCGAGACCGTGGGAGCGATGCGGCGAAGCCACACCAGCGCTTCGTCCGTCTGACACTTCTCGCAGGTCTCATCAGTGAGGGCAGTCACGCGAACAATCGGCTGATCATAGGCAACCCAGGTCTTCCCCGCCGCGGAAACAATGTCGGTCTTTGAAAGCGCTTGCGACGAAAATCCGGATTTAGTGACGAGTTGCGCGATATCCACATAGAGACTCCCAACAAAGAGTCCCGCAACCACCACGAGAATCGCGGTCAAATTCTTCACCTTTTTCTTGAGCACCGTCTCTTCCCACGACTCGGTCGGTTCATCCGAGGGCATTCCGTCAAAATCATTCGAACCTCCCAAAAATGACGCTCCATCCTCCGTCTCTTTTCGTTCTTTCTTTTCCGTAAAATCCATAATGGTAGATAATTATAAAATGACAACTCTCTGTTCGTACGGGCGAATAATTATTCGCCCCCACACCCCCACCCATCGCTCCCCACCTTCTACTCCCTACTCACTACCCACTACTGACTACTGACTACTGACTACTGACTACTCATTCCCTCCTTCTTCCGGCAGAGCCGGCGGTTCGGGCGCTGGCGGGAGCGGCGGGAGTTCCCCGGCATTCCCTCCATTTTCCCCGGCAGACTCTTCCGCTTTCTTCGCGGCTTCCTCCTGCTCTTTCAGCGCCTCCGCCTGTTTGGCGAGAAGCTTCTGCTGAATCGCGTTTAGATTCGCGGCGGAAATATCTTGCGGTGCGATCATATAATCCCAATAGCCCATGGTAAGACTCCGCGCAGCAAGCGTCTTTGCCGAAATACCAAACACGATGCCGAGCGCAAAAAAAACGGCGAGTGCCACAACGCCTCCCCGAGCCATCTGCTCCCGAATCTTACTTACCGCCATTCGTATCGTTTCGGTCGGCGACGATTGCCGATCATCCCCTCCCTCGGACCACTCTCCTTCCCGTATCGGTTTTTCACTCATATCCGCACTGGGTACCCCTCCTTGTACGGTTAATGATACACGAACGCCTTTCAGTATAGCATACTCCAAAAAAAGCAACATTTCTCCGTCGTTTTATGGCGCAAGGTTTTCGAGAACATCATCAAGATCATCAAGACTTCTCGCACCGATCCCATCTCGCTTGATCGAAGGTGACCGGAGCTCGGAACGAACGCGCGACACAGCGGTATCCTCGCGTATATGGTGGAGCACATTTCCGTTGACAGCGACATTGGGTCCCTTGGCGCACCAGCGAAAGCAATCCTCGGTTTTCCGAATATCCGCCTCGGACGAGCAGTCTCGCGCAAGCCGAGCGTACACGCGCTCCGACCCGCGCCGACAGCAGTCCTGATGCACGCACACTTTCACGACCGATTTTGAAACAGGTGACACCATATGTTTGAAAAAATAACCGAGCACTCACCACATCGCGCACCATACTCGATTTATTCCATCCTACCCCTTTTCTCACATACCTCCAAGTCAAATCAACCAGCCTTCAACTTTCAAGAATATTCAAAAAAACAGAGATTCCTTTCAACAAGGCGTTTTCCTGCTATACTTCACCGTATACAAGGCAATTTCCCTTTCTCTTTCCTATGAGTTTCCCCCCCTTTTTCTTCGGAAAACACTGCTTTCAAAGCAACACGGAATCGAAACAATGGCTTCAGGACACGGCGAATTTCATCTTTACCCTCTCCCTTCGACGAGGACAGCGTGTTCTTGATCGAGCCTTTTCTCAAAAGGTTCGGGAAATTCGCACCCGATTTTCAACCTTCTACGCCCCCTACGCAAAACGATTTTCATGGCTCGACACGCTCAAAGCGCGTCCCGCCGCGCCCGAAACGCTCCTCCTCCCGACACGATGGCTCCTCAAAAAACACGCCGCCGTCTCGGCGGAGTTTCGGGCACTGGAAACATCGATTGCTCGCGTTTCATGGGATGAAATCGCTCCGGCGCATCTCCTCGAGACCAGCCTCCTTCTCAATGACTATGTCGAAAAAACCGCCTTCCGCTTCTCGGAAGAAACACTCGCGAGCACGCTCAATGACTGGCAAGAGAGCCGCGGAGTCGCACTCTCGCTCGCCGAAACAGAAGCTCTTTCCTCGATTCTCCGCCTCCTCGCACTCGACAAACTCTCCCTCGTCGCCCGATCACTCAAGGAAGCGGAACAGGCGCGTACGGAAGCGAGAAAATTTTTTGAAGCATTTGGACCCGATCAAGCGCGATTCAACGCGGCGCGCCTCCGCACCGAAAAAAAACGCGGGACGGATTTCGCTCGCGTTTTTGCCGAGACTTTTTCGGAAAGCCTCATCAAAGAAGTTGGTCCGATCTCACGATTTCGGGAAAGAGCCAATGAAATAAATACACCGACGATCTCCGAATCAAAAAGTGTCCTCGCAACCCGCGTCCGAATTCTTCTGCGCTCCCTCTCACTGCTTGGCGAATTCGAGTGGGGCGCGCTTCTCAAAAAAACCAACGCGCTCCATCGATTTCTCGTGCGCGATCCGGCGGATATCTACACTCAAATGACCTCGCTCTCACAAGAGATGTACCGAAGAAAAGCCGCCGCACTTGCCAAGGTTCTTCGAATTTCCGAGGAGACCCTGGCGAAAACAATTCTCGAACTGACCGAAGCATCCGAGATGTCGCCCGGAAATCATATGGGGTACTATCTCATTGACAACGGACTCCCGACACTCTTGAAACGCCTCACCGGACGCGACACCCTCTCGTGGTGGTACTGGTACCATGATCGCAAAAAGCTCCCACTTCTTCAAAGAATATATTTCGGGCTCATAGTGGTCGGATCCGGCATACTGTTTTCCGTCATCACCTTCCTTTTCCACACTTGGTTTCTCGCGATCATAGCGCTCCCGATTCTCTATAGACTCACGAAGCATCTCATTGACAGCCTCTTTACCAGTGTCGTACCGGCAACGCTTCTCCCGAAATTGAATTTCCGTCGAAATATTCCCGATACTGCGTCCGCCGTTTTCGTCATTCCCGCACTCCTCAAGGACGCAAAAACACTCCGCACCCTCATAGGGAAACTGGAAACGGCGTACTTGAGCAATACAACCGGAGCCGTTTCCTTTTGTCTCCTCCTCGACTTTCCGGACGCGAAACGCGAAACGCTTCCCGAAGACGCCAAACTCCTCGAAACGACACGAGAGACATTTCGCGCGCTCAATGCTCGTTATGGCGAAGAGCATCGTTTTTGGTTTGTGCTCCGTTCCCGAGTATGGTCGGCGCCCCAGGAGCGATGGATGGGATGGGAGCGTAAACGGGGCAAGCTTCTCGAGTTTGCGCGCCTGCTCCGCGACCGCCCCACCTTATCCCCGTTTATCGTTTCTCGGGAAATACTTCCGCGCGCGGATTTTGTTGTCACCCTCGATGAAGACGCCTTTATCCCGAGGGACTTCATCAAGGACATTCTTGGCGTTCACGCGCACCCGCTTCAGCGTCCAATACTTTCGGATTCGCGACTCACCTCCGGCTACACCTTTATCCAGCCCCATGTCAAGCAATGGTTTAAAAATCGCCATCGCTTTCGCTTGCCGCGGATTTTTTTTGATGAAAAGCGCTTTAGCATCTATTCGAGCGCGTTTTCCGAACTCTATCAGGATGTGTTTTCCGAAGGAAGCTATGCCGGAAAGGGATCGTTTCATATAGACAGCTTCTTGGCCGCGCTCGACAAAACGCTTCCGACCGATCAAATCTTGAGTCACGATCTCCTCGAGGGATCGCTCGCGCGTACCGCCTACGCGGCCGATGTGGAAGCTTTCGACGAATTTCCAAAGTCGCTCCGCGCTTTCTTGGCGCGGAGTCACCGCTGGACGCGGGGAGACTGGCAGATCATCGACTGGCTCTTCCCCACCGTGCGCGACGAAGGCGGCACGACGAGGAAGAATACCCTTGCCAACATTCATCGATTCAAAATCGCGGACAATCTCATCCAAAGCCTCTTTCGTCCCGCCGTGTTCGCGCTCACGATTCTCTCGTGGATACTTGGGAAGAGCGACTTCCCCCTCTTCGTCTGGGGACTCTTCTTGACCGAGCTTTTTCTGCTCGACGCGATCATCGATTGGACGCGCTGGACAATGCAACTCGTGAGGAGGCAATGGAAACATTTGCGATTTCGCTTGATGAAAACACTCGTTCGAAGCGCTCGCCTCATACGTCAGACACTCTTCGAATGCGCGCTCCTCCCCTATACCGCCCTCGATACGCTTCACGCGATTACGACGGCGCTCTTCCGCCGCCTCTTCAGCAAAAAGCATATGCTCGAATGGGTGCCATCCGCGCATTTCGAGAACCCGGCCGGTCGGGAGCCGATGATCTTTCCGCTTCTCACCATCCTCGTCGTCGCTATAAGTTTCCGGTTCGATTCCCCGATGCCGCCTTTTTTCGCCTTCTTGCTCATTATTTGGACGGGCATCCCGCTTTTCGTTTTCGTATTGAATCGTCCCTACACGGAAAAAAGCGCGCTCTCAAAGAGTGTGCGCGAAAACCTGCGTCGAAACGCGCTCGAAACCTGGAGCTTTTTCGCGCGCGCGGTACGTCCCGAAACGAATTTCCTCCCACCCGATTACATCCGATTCAATCCCGTTCCTCAAACGGCGAGTTACACTTCCATCACCAATATCGGATTTTTTCTGACATCGATTCTTACGGCGCATCGATTTGGTTTCATTTCCCGATATGATGCGCAGGCGCGACTCTCCACAACCATTCAAACCCTGGAGCGACTCGAAACCTATCGGGGGCATTTCTATAACTGGTACGATGTGCGTACCGCCCTTCCGGCGCCACCTCTTTTCATCTCAAGCGTCGATAGCGGCAACCTCCTCTCGGCGCTCCTCGCGCTCCGGCAGTGGCTTCCGCAAAGTTACGCTCCGGAACTTCCGATCGATATCCTCCCGGGACTTCGCGATATGGCTCGCCTCATACGCGACCGCATTCCCCGAACACTCGATTTTCAGTCATCACTCGACGCGTGGGAAGCGGTTGTTGAACGAATCGAAGAGATCCCACTCAACCAGGACATCGAAACGTTTCGCGAGCGCTGTCGATCGATCGAAGCGTCGCTACCGGACAACAATTTTCCCTCCAGCCTTCCAAACGAGGCGCGAGATATTTTCATACTTCTGCGGAAACGCATTGCCGATATCGCGAATGAAACCGAAAGAGACGCAACCGCATCGTCGCCCGATCTCGAAAAACACCTCGACGCGATTATCGCCGCCATGCGATTCGATTTTCTGAAATCGGGAAAGCGCGGACTCATCTCCATCGGGTTTCACGTACCGTCAAAACGGCTTGAGAACCGCTTCTATCAAACCCTCGCCTCCGAAGCGCGACTCACCAATTTCCTCGCGCTCGCCGAGGGAACCCTCTCCTTCCGCGGATGGAACAAATTGAATCGCACCGTCCTCGCTCTCCCCGAAGGACCCAGCCTCATTTCATGGACCGGGACCCTCTTTGAATACCTGATGCCGGCGCTCTTCCTCGAAGAGCACCGTGACTCGCTGGTCGGGAGAAGCATCCAAACCGCGATCCGAATGAATCGGCGGTACGCGAAAAAACGCCACCTCCCCGTATGGGGACTCTCCGAATCGGGATATGCCGAGCTCGATCGCGGCGGAAGCTATCGCTACAAACCCTTCGGACTCCCCTCTCTGTCGCTCGCTCCATCGGCGGATGATCGCCCGGTTATCTCGGCGTATGTCTCCGCGATGTCACTCCCCTTTTTCCCGAAAGCCTCCTGCGCTAATCTGAACGCCTACGCCGCGCGCGGCGGATATTCGCCGTTCGGCTTCATCGAAGCGATCGATTTTCACCGCTCACGACACGGCTCACCCGTCCGAATGTGTATGAGTCATCACCAGGGAATGATCCTCTCGGCGCTCGGCAATTATTTTTTCGATCATTTCCTCGCCCGCCTCTTCGAATCACACCCCCTGATCCAAAACTCTCTCTTCGTCCTCGACGAAGGTCTCCCGCCCATCGACAAGGAACCCTTCCCGCGCCCCGCCACCCCCTATCTCCGAAGCACCCTCATCCACCCAAGGACACCGTAGAAATCACGGAGCCCTACGGAAAGATACAAAAAAGGATGGCTCACTTGCCATCCCCAAAGAAATTCCCTCTCAAAAACCGCTTTTGTTTTTCCCGAACACGATTTCAGTTGAGGGGAGGAGCAAACGTCGCGGCATTTGTTCCTCGCCCTTTTAACCACCAATGCGCGATTTTCTACATTAGCCCCCTCTTAAGCAGTTGCGCCAACAACCGATGTTGGGGTTGCTGTAGTTTTTCCTTTACGTGAATCCATTCATATTCCTGCAAGATATTCCCTTCGATTCTATCGTCGGGAGACCATTCCGGAGTTACCTCCATCTTCTCGAGCTCGCAATATACCGACGGGAATTTGACATAGTGTGGAAAAACTTCCACCATCATCCTTTCATGGTATGTTGTCGCCGGCAACCACATATTGATTGATAGGGTTTCGCCTAATCCCAAATCAATCAATGACAGCAACGATTGCAAAACCGCCACTCTAGTTGGAAAATCTTCCGGGACATCGTAGTTAACAAAATAACTGCCCGCTGTATAGTACGCTTTAATTTTCATGCAATTTTCCCTCCTTACGGGAAATGAAAGCAATCCGACCCCGTGCCGGACGCGTTTTTGGGTTGCTGTAGTAAGGAGAGAGAAACAAAAACAACAAACCAAAAACGCGCCAAACATCGGGATCACACGAGACTATTCTTTTCAAAGAACTCGAAACCCTGCAACCGACTCCCGAGGATAGCACGAAATCCTTCCTTTGTCAATGCTTTCGGACAAAAACGATCATCTTCCCTTACATACGACATCTTTGCACGTCAAAAGAAAGCTATAAAATCCCCACAACTTCCCACGCAACCGCTCAGAAAACGCAAAAAAGACCCTTCAGCAACCGGCCGTCGCAGGATGGTATGTTTTTTTCAAGTTCGGCGCCCAAAAAAAGTCACGTTGACGGAATAAATAATATCGAAAAATTCGTCTCTCTCGCAAAAATTGCCCCGAAGGGGAAGTACGGTATAATAGAGGCATGCCTCCCGAATACATCCTCACCAATGGCAGTTTCGAGTCCCATTTTGACGCGCTTGGAAACGGGCGACTTATGGCGCGCGGATGTTTCTTGACGAGTCACCGGCCGTCTTCCGATGACGGCATTTTTTTCTTCGTCCGCGATGTCGAGTCAAAGAAGTATTGGTCGGCGACGCCCGCGCCGACATTCACGCGACCGGATTCATTTGAAATGGTCGTAGGCGCGCGCTCGGCACGCATCAAACGCCACGACAGAGAGATAGAAACCATGCTCGATATACTCGTCCCCGAAACGGGCGATTTTGAAATCCGCCGACTCACGCTCCGGAATAACGGAGAAACGGCGCGCCGACTCGAAGTGACAAGTTCGCTCGATATCATTCTCCTCTACGACCGCCTGCGCGATTCGTATCACCAGACCTTTAGCAATATGTTTATCGGAGCGGAATTTGCCAAAGAGTACGAGGCGCTTCTTTACCACCGGCGATTCTTCGATGATCCCGAACGATTCCCCATTTTCGCGCACCGGATATTCCATGAGGCGCCCGCGGAATTTTTGGGATTCGAAACCGACCGCGAAGCCTTCATCGGGCGCGGGCGCCCATTCGGACGACCGCTGGCGCTCGATCGCCCGCTCCGGAATACCGAAGGGTATATTCTCGATCCCCTCGCCAATCTCCGCGCCGGCGTTTCACTCGCGCCCGGCGCATCCGCCGAAATCTTTTTTGCGCATTCCGCCCACTTCGCCCCCGAGCAACCGAACACGCTTTTCAAACGATTTCCGAATATCGATGCCGTCCGAAGTTTTTTCACTCCGGAATTTGAAAACGATCGCGCGACACAAAAAAATATCAAACAGAGTATTCTCACCGATCTCCCGCGGACCGAAGCATTCCCGAAACCGCCAGCTGATTCCAAGCAAGATGATTCCTCAACATTTGACACGGAATCCCTACTCTTCTGGAACGGTTTCGGCGGCTTCGATCCCAAAACGCACGACTACCGAATGCGCATCAAGCCCGACGCGCTCCCGCCGCAACCGTGGGCGAATATTTTGGCAAATCCGATGTTTGGCACAATGACGACCGAAAACGCGCTCGGCACCACTTGGTTCAGAAACAGCAAACACGGCCGCCTCTCCCCCTGGAGCAACAACGCCGTCACCGACCCGCCATCGGAGGCGGTGTTCTTGAAACGCTTTGAAACCGACGAGTACTGGTCACTCACGCCCTCGCCGCTCCCCTCTTCAAATGAATATATCGTCACTCACGGGAGGGGATTTACGAAATACGAAGGCAGCCGCGGCACGATTCATCACGCGCTCACCATATCCATCGATCCCCAGAAACCCGTCAAGCACTACGGCATCGAAATCCGAAACGACTCCGACCAATCCGTCGAATACGACGTCATTCTCTTTCTCGACGCGCCGCACGATCACGTTTCCGACACTCCTCCAAACACGCCAACATCCACCCTTTTGCCAAAAGAAAACGCCCTCCTCCTCGATCCGTCATACTTTTCTCCGAAACCGACTCCGGAATCGGTTGCCATTCACGGAGCTATCCTCTCAAGCGAGCCGATACGGCATACTTCCTTCAGCAAACAACGCGTATTTGGGATCGCGGGTGTCTTTTCAAAGAGCATCTCCCTCGAAAATTCAGATGCAAATACGCCACCCGCCTCGCCCTGCGACGCGGGAATCATTCTTTCTTCAAAAATTTCACTCGCGTCCCGAGAAACAAGGGTAGTATACTTCGCTCTCCTCGCCGGCGAATCAAAAGAGTCGGTACAAAACTTGTTTCCCATTGTCCAACGCGCGTGGCGCGAACAAGATCCCATTACCGGTCGCGCCGTACGCGCTTTCTGGGAACGAGGCGGAAATGTTCCAAGCATTTCGACGCCGGATCCGTCGCTCGACATCCTCTTCAACACTCGACTTCCCCATCAAACTCTCGTTTCGAGGATGTGGGCGAAAATGGGATTTTATCAGCCGGGCGGCGCCTACGGATTCCGCGACCAACTCCAGGACGCCGTCGCGCTCTTCTACCTTGATCCAAAGATACCGCGAGACCATATCCTTGCCGCCGCGCGCGAGCAGTATGAAGACGGCAATGTCCGCGCGTGGTGGTCGCCGGATTCGAATTTCGGCGTCCGGAACAAAGGTTCCGACCATCCCCTCTGGCTCCCCTGGGCGGTCGCCGAATACATCAGACTTTCAAGTGACACCGGTATTCTCGATGAAACGACACCCTTCTTCCTCACTCCCTCCCAAGAAGATCCGACGCGCTTCGATGTAAAGAAAGAAACCCGCACGGAAACTTCGACAACGATACTCGAGCATTGCGAAAGAGCCATCGATTTTGCTTCCGCCTTGGGGACGCACGGGCTCCCTCTTATGCGAGACGGCGACTGGAACGACGGTATGAACCGCGTGGGGCACGAAGGAAAAGGCGAAAGTATCTGGCTCGGATTCTTTCTCTTTTCTATCTTCGAAAAATTCGCCAACCTCGTTTCCGATCAGGGAAACGCCGCTCTCGCCGAGACCTATCGCGAACGAGCGGCGCATCTCAAAAAAAATCTAAATGAAAGGGGCTGGGACGGACACTGGTTTCTCCGCGCTTTTTCCGACGACGGAACGACACTCGGATCGGAAAAAAACGCCGAATGCCGCATCGACGCGATCGCGCAGAGCTGGTCGGTCCTCTCCGGGGCGGGAGACGCCGAGAAGTCAAAAGAAGCCATGGAAAATCTCGAGCGCTTCCTCTACGACCCCGAGATGCGCATCCTGAAACTCCTCGATCCACCCTTCAATGATCTCTCCAAAAAAAATCCGGGCTATATCAAGGACTATCCGCCCGGCATCCGCGAGAACGGCTCGCAGTACAATCACGCCGTCTTCTGGACGGCGGAAGCCTTCGCGCGCCTCGGGCGAAGCGATATGGTCTCCGAACTCCTCCTCGCGGCAAACCCCATCCGCCGCTCCGAATCCGAGCGCAAAGCGCTCCTCTACGAAGTGGAGCCCTATGTGGTTGCCGCTGACATTTACTCCGCCGAACACCGCGGCAAAGGCGGCTGGACATGGTATACTGCCTCTGCCGGCCTTATGTATCGCACGATCATCGAGACCCTGTTTGGCGTATTCGTCCAAGGCGATACGGTTACGCTCCGACCGTCGCTCCCGCGAGACTGGACGAGAGCATCCCTCACGCTTTCTCTGCGCTCTCAACCGATCACGCTTGTTTTTCACGCCGAGAAATCGCACGCAAACACCATAGCCAATATTCTCTGTGACGACATCTCCCTTGGGGGCATACCCGAAAAGATAATGCTCCCCAAAGACGCTCTTTCCCACCGATATGATATCTCACTCGTATGACACAGCTGTCCCTCCACTCCTATGAAAGAGATGCTCCACCAGTCGATCCGAAGCGATAAACAAAGCGACAACAAAAAAGATTCCGTCTGGATCGTCATTCCGGCGTACAATGAAGAAGCGGTGATCGCCTCGGTCATCGCCGATATTCGCGCCGCGGGATACGACAACATACTCGTCGTCGATGATGGGAGCAAGGACGCCACTTTTAAAGTTGCTCAAAAATCAGGAGCCGTAGCCATTCGTCATCGCCTCAATCGCGGCAAAGGCGCCGCGACCAAAACCGGCATCGAAGCGGCAAAATTGCTTGGCGCAGACATTGTTGTTACCATTGACGGCGACGGTCAGCACAATCCGGAAGATATACAAAACCTCATCTTCCCGATTCAAAACCGAAAAGCGGATGTTGTCCTCGGTACGAGACTCAAAGATCCCAAGGGGATGCCCTGGTACAAAATCGCGCACAATTGGATTGGCAATGCCATCGTGTGGTACCTCTACGGACTCTGGGTCTCCGACAGCCAGTCGGGGTTTCGCGCTTATTCTCAAAAGGCGATGCAAATGATTGATACCAAAACCGATCGCTACGAATATGACAGCGAAGTGATTCGCGAAATAAGAAAACATCGCCTGAAGTTTTCCGAAGTCCCGATCGAAGTTCGCTACACCGAATACTCCATGGGAAAACTCTACAAGCAAAGCTTCTTGACCGGCATCAAAACCGTCTCCCGTATGATTTTCCATATGCTGAAATAGAATGGGGAATGGAGAATGGAGAATGGAGAATGGAGAATGGAGAATGCTTGCTCGTCAACCGTCAATTGTCTATTTGTTTTTCCCCTGGTCACCTGTCAACTGTCAAATGTTAATCGTCACTTGTTAATCGTATTCCTATGCAACTCCATTTCTACCAAATCGCCATCGTCATTCTCGCCAGCTTCATGATTTGGCAGGGTGGCACACACTACTTCCGCCAAGAAGGCGGTCAAACATTCTTCAAGTTTTCCGTGCGATTTGTCGTCTGGGGCGGTATGGCACTGATCGCTCTCTTCCCGACGCTCAGCAATGACCTCGCCACACTCATCGGCATCGAAGGAAATATCAATGCCGTCATTATGGTCGGCTTCATCCTCGTTTTTCTTATGATCTTCAAGCTTCTCTCGGCCATCGAACGAGTGGAAGCGCATATCACCTCGCTCACCAGAAAGAAAGCGCTGGAAGATATTGATCGTCGAGAAACTCGGTAGCCCAATCTCCCTATGCGGTGGCTTATCAAAACCAACATAGTCGTTTTTTCCTTGGTTCTTTTCGTCTCCATACTTCCACTCGACACCTTTTCAATCGGAAGAATAGCGCGATCAATCATCGAGTTGATCGCTCTTTTTGCGCTCCCCGGAATAAATATCGTCGTCATTTCCTGGTATTTTTCACGGAAAAATTTTTCCCTTCACGAAACACTCACGCTTTCTGTCGCCGCCTCTCTTTTTCTTGTTCCACTGCTCCTCTCCATTGAGTTTAGTCTTTTTAAGACGATATCTCCGTTCCTACCGCTCTTCAATTCGATTCTCATATTTCTTGCGCTCGTCGGAATATCTTTGTATCAATTCTCCAATGCCAAAAAAGAAACCTCTCCGCAAAATTTTTCTCTCAACTCGTCTTTCATACGAAGCCTTTTTTTCTCCAAGAGCTTTCTTTTTTCTTTTGTATTGTACGGAGCCGTTGCGATCGGTATTGTAACTGCTTTCTATCCGCTTCCCGATCTCGATCCCTACTATTGGTACACGGAATTTCAGAAACTTTTTTCCGAAGAGAAGCTCATAGAGTTTTCCGGACATCGCCCGCTCTTTTCGGCGCTCGTGTATATTCTCACAATCGGAGCGCATATTGATTTTTACGCGTACTTCAAGTATGTGCTCCCTTTTCTGTTTCTCTCGCTCCTCTTCCCGTTTTCTCTGCTCGCTTCGCAATTTCGAAGGTCGCTTCATCAAGCGATATTCCTACTCTTTCCCTTTATAAACGGCATAAATATCATTTACCTTACCATTCCCATCCCGCAGGCCATGGCAAGTATCGCCTCTTTCTTTGCGGCGGCGCTCATAACATGCGCCTGGATCCAAAAAAGCAACTTCTTCTTTTTTGTCGGTGGCGCGGTGCTCTGTCTCGGGTATTGGTACCATGAAATACTGATACTGCCGATAACAATGTTCGCACTCACAGCCGGATTCTATTTTCGTCGAGAACTGTACGTGCTTGTTCGATCCCACACACTCTCAACCATTTTGTGCGTCATGCTGATTTTGCCATACCTTTTCGCCCCCATTCAATTTGTCGTTTCAAAAATTCAAACACAGCTTCCTTTGCTCGCCGAATTCCGGACGAATCTTCTTTTCCCTCAACACTATGTCAATATCGACGGCAATGAAATGGGGTGGGGAGACCTCGTTGGCATTTCCAAATACTACTCGTTTTATATGGGACCCGCATTATTCGCCATTCTGTGCGCACTTTTTCTCAAACGCAAACACATATTTCGAAGCCATGTTCTTTTTTCAAAATATTCGGCTCCGCTCACGGTTTCCTTTCTCCTGTTTTTCGCTCTTGCTGAAATTCTTCCTCGATTTTTCAGTATCGCCCTTCTGCCGGATCGCGCATGGGTTTTTGCCGGAGCATTCGCGCTCGTATTCGTCCCGCCCATCCTGAAAACTTCCCTTGGTCGCGAAAAGCTCTTTCTTTGGATTTTAATTGCCGGATTTTCTCTCAATATCGGAGCGGCGATATATATCAACACCCTCAAAAAATACACGATTACGGAATATCAGCTCGTTTCCGCGCAATGGATCAAAGACAATCTTCCGGAAAATAGAACCATACTTTCTTCGGATCACAAACGCCTACTCCAGTTTTATTCCGGTTCGGAAGTTATCTCGATTACAGATCCGAACTTTTTCTATGATACTTCCCTTTTCGAAAGAGAAATGAAAAAATACGATCACGACAAAGAATACGCGCTTCACGCGTACGAAAGGGAAATGGAGCAAGCAAGAAACACTCTCGACCAAATCAAAACAAAGAGTCTTGAAAAAGATATTTCCGACATAGAATCACTCATGGAAAAGATCAGTTCATCGCTCTCAAGTTCGCGGTTATTTCTCCGAGAATTTTCCGATATGACGCAAACGGAAACGTCAAAAAATTTTTACGTCTATTATGCCGCCCCGGATTCGAGGAACCCGTATCTCGATCGTCCGTATATGAAAAAAATCATCGGAAGAGAACGCGATCTTATTTTCAACAAGAACCCGAAGCGCTTTCATCGGGTATACGCCGACGAAGAACACGACATTTATCTTTGGGAAATCTTATGAACATTCTGGTCTTCTCGCCATTTTATCCTCCGCATATCGGCGGACTTGAATCGCATGCCGACGAGTTCAACAAACATATAAGCGCGAACAAATCATCAATCACCGTATTCACGCCCCGACTTCCGAAAAACGCGCCGCTGTTCGAACGAAAACATTCGGACACTGTTATCATTCGCTTCCCGGCCTTTGAACTCTTTCCAAATTATCCCATTCCGAAATTTTGGAATCCTCTTTTTTGGAGACAATGGAAAGAAATAGAGCGAACACCTTTTGACATTATGCTTTCAAGAACCCGTTTCTTTTTCACGTCTCTCATGGCGTGGCGCTTCGCCCGAAAACAAAAAGTCTTCTGGATCCACATCGAACACGGGTCCGATTATGCCGCGTTCAACAGTCGCGCGAAAACATTTCTCGGGAAAGCCTATGATCGCCTTTTCGGCAAATTTGTCTTGAAACATTCCAACAAAAACATCGCCAATTCCGAAGCATCCGCCGCATTCGTTCGAAAGCTTTCCGGACGCAACCAATGCACGGTTGTGTATCGCGGCATTGAAGTTGATACGATAGAAAACACACCGAGAAACGAGAGCGTCCAAACACAATTTGGGAATATCCCGAAAATTGTTTTCATTGGTCGTCTCATAGACGGAAAATGCGTCGGCAATCTCATTGAAGCCCTCGCCCTCCTGGGCAAAAGACGCTATCATTGCCTCATCGTTGGAGATGGACCTGATCGAAATCGACTTGAAAAACTCGCGCGAGAAAAAAATGTGTTTGGAAAAATTTCATTTCTGGGTCATCGTCCTTTTTCCGAAGCGATCGGCATTCTCAAAGCATCCGATATCTTTGTCAATCCGAGTCATACCGAAGGCATTCCAACCGCTGTCATCGAAGCAGCGCTCTGCAGAAAGGCTCTCATAGCAACCAATGTCGGTGGCACATCGGAAATCATCACCGGAAAGGATGATGGTTTCCTCATTCCGCCCGGAGATATCGAAACACTGCGAGAAAAATTGGAATACCTCATCGATCATCCCGATATCCGCGCGCAATTCGGCGAACACGCCTTTCTCGCCGTCAAAAATAAATTCGATTGGGAGTCATCTACAAAAAAATACCTCAAAATTTTTCAAGAAGTCTTGAAAAGAAATTGATCACTGCATTCCCCATTCTCCATTCCTCATTCTTTATTCTTCATTCTACTCTCGTATGTGCGGTATCGCCGGAAAAATATCCCTCTCCTCCAAGAAAATTTCCACCAACGAAATCGAGCGGATGACCGATGCAATCAGGCACCGCGGTCCCGACGATGGCGGTACCTATGTTTCTCCCGACGGACGGATCGGACTTGGTCATCGCCGTCTCTCCATCATCGACCTCTCGCCTTTGGGCCATCAGCCGATGCGATATCTCGATCGGTACGAGATCGTCTTTAACGGCGAGATCTACAATTTCCAAGAAGAACGCGCGGCACTTGAACACGAGGGGTATGAGTTCCGATCACATTCCGACACCGAAGTCATTCTCGCGCTCTACGACAAATATCGCGAGAGGTGTCTCGAACATCTCCGCGGCATGTTCGCTTTTGCGATTTATGATGAACACGAAAAAATTCTTTTTGCCGCACGTGATCGTGTCGGCAAGAAGCCGTTCAAATATTTTTTCGACGGCAATACTTTCATGTTCGCCTCGGAACTCAAAGCGATTCTCACGCAATCCGAATATATTCGAGAGCCGGACTATGAGGCAATTCATCACTATCTCACGCTCCAGTATATCCCTGCACCCCTCACTGGTTTCAAAAATATCAAGAAACTCGAGCCGGCGCACTTCCTTGCGCTCAATTTGAAAACCAAAGAACTCAAAAAAGAGCAGTACTGGAAACTCGACTATTCGAAAAAACTTAATCTCCCGGAGAGCGAATGGAAAAAACACATCATCGAGACACTCGATGAGGCGACTCGCCTCCGTATGATTGCCGATGTACCGATCGGCGCCTTCCTCTCGGGCGGCATCGACTCAAGCGCCGTTGTTGCCATGATGACACGACACTCGGACCGACCGATCAAAACATTCTCGATCGGCTTCAAAGAAGAGAAATACAACGAACTCCCCTATGCGCGAATGATTGCCAAGCGATTCAAAACCGATCATACCGAATTCATCGTCGAACCGAACGCGATCAAACTCCTCCCCCTCTTGGTAAAGCACTACGAAGAGCCCTATGCCGATTCGAGCGCACTCCCAACCTACTCCGTCTCCAAACTCACGCGCGAACATGTGACCGTGGCGCTCAATGGCGACGGCGGCGACGAAAACTTCGCCGGGTACACTCGCTACGCCGCGTTTCAAATTTCGACAATGCTTGATCGTTTTGATATTTTGAACCGAATCGCCGGGAAGCCTCTTACAAAATTTCTTGCTCGAAATATCCGTAATACCTTCTTCAATCGATTGCGGCGATTTTCCAAAAGCCTTTCCGATGACTACCGCCACCGCTATCTTTCGTATACCGCCTATTTCACCAATGAACAAAAATCCGCGCTCTACACCGATGAGTTCAAAGCAAAAGTCTGGGATAACGATACGTATGCCCTTATTGCATCACACTTTCTCGAATCGGGATCGAAAGATAGAACGGAACAAGCCGTCTATGCCGATATCGCGACCTACCTTCCCGAAGACCTCCTTGCCAAAGTCGACATCGCAACCATGACCGTCGCCCTCGAAGGACGCTCGCCCTTTCTTGACCACAAACTCCTCGAGCTCACCGCGCACATTCCCTTCAACCTCAAGTTGAAAGGACTGAATAACAAAAAGTACATTTTAAAAGAAGCGCTTCGCGGCATCATTCCGGACGAAGTGATGTTTCGTCCCAAAATGGGCTTTGGTGTCCCGATCGATGCGTGGTTTCGTGGCAAACTTCGTGACTACGCTTCCGCCAAACTTCTCAACGGAAACATAGTGAGGCGAAACCTCTTCAAAAAATCAGCCATCGAAAAAATTCTCCACACCCACGCCTCCACAACCATCAACTTCTCCCCCCACATCTGGGCACTCCTCACCCTCGAACTCTGGTTTGAGGAATATTTCGATTAACCCTATACTGAAACGGTATGTATTGATTTTCCTTATGAGAAATCCACACCTTTCCTTCCTCCGCGATCCCGAGACGTTTGGGTCGCTTTCACTATTGGGGGCATTTGAAACGTCCGGCGATCACATTATCTCCGGCATTCTTTCGAGTGAAAAGAATTGGTACCCGATCATAAACGGCATTCCGCGCCTCCTTGTGGGAAAACTCAAAATAAATCTCTTGCAAACACATCAGGACTTCTTCAAGCGATTTCATTCGGTACTTCCAAAAAATATCTCGGAAGAGTGGCAAAAAGCCATTGACGCCATACCCGACCTCAACCGCTTTTGGAAACACCAGAAAAAAACCGCCGAGAGCTTCGCCTATGAATGGAAATATATCTATAAAGAAAACGATTACGAGAAGCAAAACTTTTTTCATTTTCTCTCGCCCTTTGTTTCGGAAGAAAATCTGAAAGGAAGGAGAACACTCGACATCGGCTGTGGATCGGGACGTTTCACCAAGTGGGCGGCGCTCTCCAGCGCGGAGATTGCCTTCGGGAGCGACTTGGGCGAAACCGTCGAAGTCGCCTATGAAATGACCAAGGATCTGCCAAATGCCTGTATCGTACAGGCCGATATCTATCATATGCCGTTTGAAAACACCTTCGACCTCGCCTATTCGATCGGCGTACTCCACCATTTACCAAAACCGGAAGATGGATTCTCACGCCTTCCGAAAGTTTTGAAAGAGAATGGAAATATACTCATCTGGGTCTACAATCGCCGGCACAATGCCCGCGCCATCTATGTGTACGAACCGCTCCGAGCGATTCTCAAGAAACTCCCGAAACCGCTCCTCTTCAAACTCTGCTATCTCCCCGGCGGCATCGTTCACGGCATCAACCTCTTCGGAAAACTTCTGAAAAAAGTCGGCCTTGAAAAACTCTCGAAAAAACTCCCCTTCTCATACTATGCGAATTTTCCTTTCAACATGAAACTAAACGACGCCTTCGATGTCCTCGCCACGCCAAAAAGCAATTACTACTATCGGGAAGCAGTCGAACAATGGTTCCGAAACGCCAAGCTGAAAGATATCCAGGCATATGAACACCCGGAAGCGGGAATCACCTGTATCGGAATACACTAGCGCGCTCTATGCCAAAGAAGAAAATACTCCATATCATCCAATCACTCGGAAACGGCGGGTGCGAAAATATGCTACTCCGTACCCTCCCCCTCCTCGCGGACGAATTTGAACATCGTATCGTCACACTCCGCGAACTCGGCGAGCTCACGCCGCGGTTTGTCGAAAAAGGAATCTGCGTTACGGCGATTCATCACAGCGGCTTTTTTGACATTTCCGGCTACCGGAAGCTCCTTGCGGAGACAAACCGATTCAATCCCGAAACCATCATTACCTATCTCTTCCACGCCGACATGATCGGACGGCTTTTCTTACAGCCAACCTTGTCATTCCGAGCGAAGCCGAGGAATCCGACTCCCATCATCCCCTTTCTCCGCACGACCTACAATCACCCGAAGTATTTCATTGCGAGACTCTTCGAAAAAATCACCAAGCGCTGTGTCAAACAGTATCTCGCCAATTCCGAAGCGGTCAAAGATTTCTACGTCAAAAAAATCGGCGTCCAGCCCGAGAAAATCACCGTCATCCCAAGCGGCGTCGACACGGAATATTTCGACAGCATCCTCCCCGACCCGAATCTCCGCGCGTCACTCGGTGTCGCTCCTCATGACTTTGTCATCATCTGTGTTGCCAATTTTCATGTTAACAAAGGTCACCAATACCTCCTCGAAGCCTTCGAGTCGTTCTTCCCGAAATTCCATCACATAAAACTCCTCCTCGTTGGTGATGGCGCTGAAAGAAAAAAGCTTGAAAAACAAATCAATTCCTACCAATCGAAACATGCCATTCTCTTCCTTGGTCGCCGCACGGACGTCCCGCAACTCCTCAAGATTTCCGATTGTTTTGTTTTCCCCACACTCTTTGAAGGGATGAGCAATGCTCTCATGGAAGCTATGGCGGCTGGGCTTCCCGTTATCACCACCGACATCCCGGAAAACCGCGAGCTCGTCTCGCACAAAGAAAGCGGCGTTCTCATTCCGCCACGCAATAGCGAGAAAATTGCAGATGCGCTCCGATTACTCATTTCTGATCCCATACTCTGTTCAACACTGGGAAGTTCCGCAAAAAATTTCATAGAGAAACAGTATTCTCTCGTATCTTCATCCAAGAAATTCTCCCATTTTCTTTCCTCCCTATGAAATGCGCCATCCTCATTTCACTCTTCAATTCCGACAAGACGCTCGACCAAACATTCGAAAGTCTCAAAGCGCAAACATTTCAAAATTTTCGCATTGTTGCCATCAATGACGGTTCACGAGACAGGACATTCGAGCTCCTTAAAAGATGGCAGGAAAAATTCGGACAGAATCGATTTCTCCTCATCGATAATAAAGTCAATATCGGTCTCACGAAGTCCCTCAACAAAGGCTTACGTCTCATAACCGAACCTTTCACGGCGCGCATCGATGCCGATGATCGATGGCACCCCGAAAAACTCGAAAAACAAATCGCCTTTCTCGAGACTCATGCAGACTACGAAATTGTCGGATGCAACTATGTAAACAGGTATCAAAAAAAGGAAGTTCCCGTATATGTTCCGAAAACCGATGAAGAAATCAAAAAAAGCATTCTCCGACGAAACCCATTTGCCCATAGTTGCGTCGTCTTTCGAACCGAGAGCATAAAAAAGATCGGCGGATATGATGAAAACATCCGTTACGGACAAGATTATGAGCTCTGGCTCCGGTGTTCTCCTTTGATGAAATTTCACAACCTTCAGGAGTTTCTCTGTTTTAGAAACGCGGAAAACGGCATCTCCTTCGACAAACAAAATGAGCAAATGATACAGTGCTTCAAAACACAAATCCGGTATATTCGCATACTTCAGCGTTCGCCGCTTGAATATCGCTTTCTCATTGAACCACTCCTGGTCTTGATTGCGCCATTATGGCTTAAGCAACTGAAGAGAACACTCGATATATGAAAATTTTCCTCCCCTTTACGCCAACATGGATCGGCGGTAGCGTCACTTTTTCCGAAAAATTCAAACGCGGCATGGAGAGGCGCGGTCATCAGGTTTTCTTTCAAAAGCCGAAAGAATACGATATTCTTTTTCTCATCGTTCAGGCTCCTTTCAAATACCTTCTTGAAGCCAAGAAGGAAAACATTCCCATCGTTCAGAGGCTTGACGGAACATACTATTGGTCCGTTTCAGGATGGAAATATCCCCTTTACAATCTCAAAGCGCGAATCATCCGGAATATTTTTACCGATTTCACGGTATACCAAAGCAAATACAGCAAGTATTGCGCCGAGAAATTTCTCGGAAAGAAACGAAACGATCCCTCCGCAATCATCTACAATGGAGTTGATCTCGATTGTTTTTCGCCGGAAGGAGAAGCGATCAATCTCCGCGATAACAACGAACAGAAAATATTTTTCACCGTCTCCGCGTTCCGGCGACCCGACCAAATCATCCCTATCTTTGAGGCGGTCAAAAAATACCAAGAGCGATACGGAAGCAACTTCAAGCTCGTTATTGCCGGGACCTTTTCAGGGCGCGCGACCGAAATTCCCGAGAAATACAAAAACTTCAATAACACCGTCTTTCTTGGTAAGATAGAAAACGAAGCCCTCCCGAAATACGAGCGCGAAGCGGATGTTTTCCTCTTTACCCACCTCAATCCTCCCTGCCCCAACAACATCATCGAAGCGCTTGCCTGCGGACTTCCCGTGTGCGGTGTTGCGGACGGCGCCATGCCGGAATTGGTCATACCGGGAGAAAACGGACTCCTCATCAAAACAAAAGGTGACGCCTTCTGGAAGCCGCGCGACTTGAATCTTGAGGCATTTGCAAATAATCTCCGAACTCTCATTGAAAACAAACAAACATATTCCGCCGAATGTCGCCGCGAAGCTCAAAAAAAATTTTCTCTTGAGAATATGATTAAAAAATACGAAGAATCATTTCAACAACTACCCTCCGTATGATCACTCTTTTTTCCAGCAACTATCTTACTCGGAATCCCATTGAAAAAACGATGCAAGATTTTTCAACTCATTTCAAGAAAAACGATCGAGTGCTCGATATCGGATGCGGAAAGAAACCCTACGCGCCGTACTTTTCCTGCAAATATATCGGACTCGATCCCTATCCGAAGACCAAGGCCGACATTGTTCGGGATGCATGGGACAGTGGCCTTCCCGACCATTCGATGGATGGCGTCATACTGAATCAATCACTTGAACATATCCCGAAAACCGCCGAAACAATAGCGGAAATAAAAAGAGTTTTAAAGCCGGGCGGGTTGGTGCTCGTCACCGTGCCGCAAACGATGCGTCACCATACCTCTCCTGTTTCTTCGAAAACCGTGCCCTATAAAAATTTTAACACCGCAGAAATCCCCTATTGGAATGAAGACTATTTTCGCTTTACAAAATTCGGTCTCATTTATCTTTTCCGGGACTTCGAAATTCTCAAACTCGTGCCAAATCAATCCTACCTTTCGGCGCTTCTCCAACTGTGGAATTATTTCCTCGCTTCCTTCGGCTTCGGCATACTTTTTGCCCCACTCTATTTCATCAACAATTGTCTTGCGATCATACTCGATACTCTTTCCTCGCTTCTTGGAAAGATGAGCACGCGATATCGGGCGCTCATACACGAAGGACTCACGATAGATCATACGCTCATAGCTCGAAAAAGATAACTCTCTCGAAACGTATGCAAAAAAACTATTCTTTTTTTTCGGATCGGAAAGGACGTGCGCGATTTATCGCGAAAACATTTGAGCATGAACTTTCAAAATCTCACTCCGTGTTGGATGTCGGTTGCGATTACAACACGCTCAAAAAAATTCTCGGACCAAAAGTAACTGGTGTTGATCTCTCTGGAGATCCCGACTTCAAGATAGATTTCGAAAAAGAGCAACTTTCGCGTTTCAGTGATAGGGAATTCGATTGTGTCATTTGTACGGAAGTGCTTGAACATCTCGAAAATCTTCATGATATGATCGATGAACTCACGCGAGTTTCCAATAAATATATTCTCATTTCCCTACCAAATTGCATGGATATCTTCACTCGATTCAATATTTTTTTCCGAGGAAGAGCGGGGAAATTTTACGGGCTTCCAATTAGCAAACCGGATGACCGACATCGATGGTTTTTCAATTTTCTCGATGCTGAAAAATTTTTCCAAGATCATGTGAAAAAACACTCTCTGAAAATCACTCGAAAATTCCTTCACTGCAATTTCAGCAATACATGGAAGGGATTCCTTGTTCGATTTTTTGTCAAAATTTTCAACATCGACATCGCCGCGCAAAGCTACTGGATTCTCATGGAGAAAACAAATGAAAAAATCATATGAAACCAGAAGAAAGAGAAAACGCGCGATACGCAAAGAATAACTTCTGCCCCATCAGTCAAGAGGAGAGAATACTGTTTGACCTCCTTGAGGAATATCGAAAAAATCGAAATACTCCGCAAAGTAACCTGAAAATTCTCGATATCGGTTGCGGAAGCGGTCGCATTTCAAAAAAACTGATGAAGCTTGGGTACACCGTTACCGGATTGGACTTTTCATCGGAAGCTATCAAAAAAGCCGTTTCCCATGGAGTCACGGCAAAACAAACCAATCTTGACGAGGGCATTCCGGAAAGAAAAGAGACCTTTGATGTTGTCTGGGCCGGCGATATCGTTGAGCATGTCTTTGATCCGATAGGTCTCCTCACGGAATCTCACCGAGTCCTCAAAAAGAAAGGGGTTATGCTCATAACGATTCCGAGCGATGTCGGTTTGATCTCGCGCATAAAGATGCTTTTTGGAATTTCCCATCAAGAGCACATGTACATGACTTCCGGTTTCTACAAACATCATACGTTCTTTACGCCTCGGCTCATACGATTCATGCTCAAAAAGGCAAACTTCCGCATAAAAAAATTTCATAAAATTCTCATTCTCGGCAAACATCGCTATCAAGTGGATTTCCTGCCGCCGATATTTTTCAATGAAATGATTATTCAAGCGGAAAAGTATGAAATATAAAGTTATTCTCTTTCAACCGTATTTGAGAAGATTTTTTCTCAATTTCGGGAGAAGTCTCCAACATGGAGAATTTCATAATGTTTCAAAACCGCCGAAATCAAAAATCGGTTATCAAAGTCTTCCGAATTTTGAAAAAGAAATCTCAAGGAGAAAAGTACACCTGATCGCCCGTCTACGGCGCTTTCTCGGTATCCCGAATATCCGTATCCGGTTTGATACAACCGGTGACCTCTACTTCACGTATGGTTGCCTTATCATTACCAATAAGCCCTATTGTGTTTATATTGAAACCGGTCTAGCACTCTACAATTACGACCTTGGCATAGCGAAAAATCCAATCGCTCGAATCTTGGTCTCGTTCCTTGCTACTCGAAAAAATTGCAAGAAACTCATTTTTTTCAGCGAAGCGTCTCAAAAAAGTTTCTACTCCACCGCTTGGTATCCCAAATGGATTCGCGAAAACATCCGAAAAAAGAGTATCGTTATTTACCCTCCGGCAATAGAGAAAAAAACATCCGAACCAAAAAAATTCACCGGTTCGCTAAAATTACTCTTCCCGGGAACCTTTTACATCAAAGGAGGAACCGAAGTTGTCCAAGCCTTTGAAAGACTCCGAGAAACGCATTCAAACATCGCCTTAACCATCATAACCGCCCTCCACATGCTCCGGTCGGAGGATATGGAACACATTCGATCAGTTCCCGGAATAAATATCCTCGACGCAAAACTAAGCGAACAAGAAATGATTGATATTTATAATTCCCACGATATCCTCCTACTTCCCACTTATCGGGAGGGATTCGGACTCGTTTTGATCGAAGCCCTCGCTTACGGCATGCCAATTATCATCACCGATCAATACGCCACTATTGAAATGTTTTCCCCGAAGAAAAAAAATGGCTTTGTTTACCCGAATCATCCGCTCAAAGATTATAATCCCGAAACATATCAAATGCTTGGAAAATATTACAACCCGTCCGATTTTTATTCAGATCTGTTTTGTCTTCAAAGATCCCGAAAAATGAAACCGATCGAAGATTTTCTTGTCGCATCGGTAGAAAATTTTTTACAAAATCCAAACTTACTTGAGGAATATTCAAGAAATTCTCTCGCGCTCTATCATAAGAAATTCGACGCGAAAATGATATCCGATCAAATAGAGTCTGTCTTTCTCGAAGCAATAAGAAGATAGGCTGGAAACAGAACAACAAGAGTTACCGCCACAATGGAATAAATATAAGATGCCGATGCCAGTAAAGGATCGGTGTTTTTCATGAACAAAAAGACACTTGGTCCGAAAAGATTGGCAATAACATACGCCAGAATTACAAGTCCGTTTCTTCCCCTTGCGGTAAAGAAATTCACAAGATAAATCCGCAAAGGGTAAAACGCAAGCACTGGCGCAAGAAGCCATGCCAAAGAATAGCTCTCTCGATAACTTTCGCCATAAAGAGGAATAAAAATTATCTTCAAGAGCAGGGCAAGGAAAAGGAAAGATATTATGCCAGCAACAAAATTCTGCCCTACAATTTTCGTATGCATCAGTTTTACTCCATTGAAAAACTTTGGGAGATAGATCGATGAGAACGCTGCAAGAACTCCAGAAAAAGCATTTGTAAAATAAAATGCTATCTGAAAAACAGCGAGGAATTCAAAACCGAGAAAGTACGATAGAACAATCGGGGGTATATTTTCTGAGAGTCCAAATACAAATTTCTGCACAGTTACAGCCAAACCGTATCGAACATCGAAGGTATCATCACCTTTCCTTCCTTGACCATGCGCACCCCTACTCCGAGAGACAACTTCAAAATAGAAATACCATGAAAATAACGCATTGAGACCGAGATACAGCGCAACAAGGACCGTTAAGTGTACATGGAAGACCAGACCAACAAATAAAGCCGTAACCACGGCACACGATGAAATTATCATTCGTATCACGACCGGCTTGAAAAGCGACCGGCCTTCATATGCAACATACCATGTATTCGGAGCATAAAAGAACGGGAACAAGAATGCCCCCACTAAAAGAGCTGTTGCCGTCTCAAGAGAAAGTTCAGCGCGAACAAAATATTCATACGCTACATATCCTCCGATGATTGGGATGGCAGAGAGACTTGAAATAAAACTCCAGCGAACCACCCTTCTTACAACCACATCCCCCTTGCCGAGCGCAATAGATTTCAGGGCGGAAATATTGAGGCCGGGGAGCGAAAGAACTGAAAGCAGAGCCACGGCAGAAAGAACGAATTGATATTGACCAAAAAGCTCTTTCGTCTCTAGGCGAGTAAAACCGACCGTAAGAAGCAGTCCAAGAAAGGCAACGACGCCATATCGCAATGCCACCCAAAAACCATTCGTAAATAAATACGAAAGATCAAGACCGACTATCCGGCTAATTGTCAGTATCCCATTCCTCATTATTTTTCAGAAATATTTCAGCGCGTCTTTAGCAGTGGAAAAACAGTTTTCAAATACCTCCAAACTTCTTCTTGCTTGGGGCTTTTCTTTACCATCTCTTCGAGATCTAGAAACCCTCGCTCAATGTCAATCGGACATATTTCTTTATTTTTGAGAGAAGAAACGCTCTTGAGGGATGTCTTCTTGAGATTTTTTCTCTCCCCCTCCGTATACAGCTCTTCGATCATTTTTTCACCCTTCCGAAGGCCGGTAATGCGAATCTCGATATCTTCACCGGGAATGAAATTCTTGGAACGAATGAGGCAAAGCGCCACTTCATAAATACTGATGAGCTCCCCCATATCGAGAACATGAATAGACTCTGTCTTTCCGGAAGCGGTGCTTTCGATAACCAGCTGCGCGGCTTCGCGAATGGACATAAAGAAACGCATCATTTTTTCGTGCGTAATTGTCACATATCCGTGGAGCGCCATCTGCCGCTCGAAAAGAGGAAGTGCCGAACCGTTCGAATTGATCACATTGCCGAACCGGACGATATTGAATTCCGTTTCCTTCGACGCGAGGTGCTGTATATAGTATTCACAGAGTTTTTTCGTCGCCCCCATAATACTCGTCGGATTCACTGCCTTGTCCGTCGAGATAAATGTAAATAACTTGATACCGTTCTCGATTGCCGCGTCGATGACCCGTTTCGTTCCAACGACATTATTGTAGACCGCCTCATCAATATTGTCCTGCATAAGGTGCACATGCTTGTAGGCAGCGGCATGGAAAACAATATCCGGTCGTATGCGGGAGAAAAGGGAGCGCAATTTATTGTCGTGAAGAATATTTCCGACAATGAGTTCACACGTATCGCGCTGCCCGCGCTCTTTGAGTTGTTGTTCGAGATTGAAAAGAAGATACTCCGAATTGTCGTACACAAAAACTTTTTCAGCGCCGAGATCGATGAGTTGTCTGACGATTTCCGATCCGATTGATCCCGCCCCGCCGGTCACGAACACTTTTTTCCCGACGTAAAAACCTTTCAAAACATCGACATTTTTCCGAACAAACGGGCGTCCAAGAAAGTCCTCCGAATTGACATCCCGCACTTCTTCATAACGGACATCGCTCTCTCGAATGATCCGTTGATTGCGAGGAACAATTTTTAGAGGGATGCGATTCTGTATATTTGCAAGAAGAATCTTCCGAATAAGATTGCCATCGGCGGAAGGGATTGCAATAACGATCTCGTCTATCCGATACGTCGAAAGAATCTTTTGAAAATCCGATATTTTCCCGAGAATTTTTCCATCCCCTCTTTTCGAGGGTTGATCGTCAATAAATCCGACCACTCGAAAACTCCGATAATGGTTCTCGATATCTTTGGAGAGGAGCTTGCCCGCTCTTCCCGCACCGACAATAACAATGTTTTTTGAATATGAAGCCATATTATTAGCGGAAATGTGATACTTCTTTGAGACGCCCTTGAAAGAACTCATGATAGCGCTCAAACGTTTTCTGGATACCGCCTTCGAATGATGTTTTCGGCTCATATCCGTAAACGTTTTTCAACTTTTCGTTCGAAATATACATATCGCGAATTTCATCGGGAAAAATATTCGAGACCTCGCTTGGTATTTCCTTTCCCGAAACTTTGGAGATCGTATCGAGAACAGAGAGAAGAGAAACGCTCTCACCGGTCGCTATGTTCACCGTATCGGATTTGACGCACTGCCCTTTGACCGTAACAAGAGCCTCCGCCACGTCATCGAGAAATATATAGTCTCGTTTCTGACTTCCATCACCGTTTATTCTGAGCGGCTTCCCGTCCGGCTCGAAGATTTTTTTCATCGCCAATCCAACAATGCCTCTATTCTTCGGCGATCCGTACACATTGGCAAGCCGAAAAATTACCATGACGTTTTCCGGAAGCAATTGGCGGAGAATACGTTCGGCTTCCAATTTAAACTTCGAGTATTTCTCAATCGAATGACACGGGAATTCTTCATTTGCCGGCGTATCCGTATTTCCGTAAACGTATACGGAGGATACATAAAACACTCTCTTTTCCGGAAACGATGCCAATATATGAGCGATATTCTCGAGGTTCTTCTTTTCTCCCAATTCATCAAATTCCGGTCCGATTTGCCCCGTCAAGATAAAAACATCTTTCGCTGGCGCGACAATTTCCCGTAGCCTCTCTCTATCGGTAACATCGCACGCTACATACCGAACTCCGGAAATTTCCCCTCGTCCGGTCCGGGAGATGGAAACCACCTCCTCGCCATCTTTCACAAGTCGTTTCGAGAGCGCCGATCCGATAAATCCGGTTCCACCGATAAGTACGTTCATAGTCTTGAGGAAAAGTGCCTTTTTGCGGCATTTGTAGTATACTCTCTCTATGCGATTTCCTCAAAAGATTCTTCGAAGCCCTATTTTTCTTATCTCCCTCCTCCTCGTTGCCTTTTTCTTGAAGGGCGTCTTTTTGGCGACGCTCTTCCCGATGTTTACCGGGCAAGACGAGGCGCGACACTATAATTCCGCCCAATTCATCAATGAACCAACAGACAAAATATGGGAAAAAAGCCCAAAGAAAGCAGAAGTAAATCGCGATACTTTTGCCGACTATAATTTCTCCGAAGAAATTCTCTTTGCCGGCACGGCGGCGGGTATCGACGATATTCGGAGTGGACTCTACAATACGACTGATTTTTCCAATACCTCTCTCGGAAAAAACGAGGGTGAAATCCTCGAACAAAAATGGCGTCCCTACAATCTCTTCGAATATCCCGACGCGGTTCGCGGGAGCCTGTACCACACGATTACCGGAAAAATCGAGGGGGCGCTTGCGGATCAAAACATTCTTGTTCGGTTCTATTCTATTCGAATTTTTTCCGTACTTCTTGGTACCTTCGCCGTTCTTCTCGCTTTTCTCATCGCGCGAACAATCGGATTTTCTCCCTACATCAGCACGCTTTTCGCGGCGCTCGTCGCCTTTCAGCCGAAGTTTTCGATGTATCTGACCAATATCAACTACGACGCCTTTCTCATCCCCCTCTTTTTCCTCTTTACATGGGGCGGAGTTTTAAGCCTTCGTGACGGGATCAACTGGAAGAATGTTTCCATTATGATAACCGCGATCGCGCTCGGCATTCTCACCAAGGGAACCGCAGTTATTCTCTTTGTCGCCTTCTTGGGACTCATCGGGTTTCATCTTTTTAGGAAAGCGAAAAATCCCAAAAAACTTTTCATTGCCGCTATGATATTCGTCGGCATCTTTCTCATTGCCAATGCCTTCCTCGAAACAAAATATTCTCTCCGAGGACTCTTCCCTCTCAAGGGATCCGCGACCGAAACACTGCTCTCGCTCGGAGAATATCTCGATACAAGCCTCACGCCGGGACGCTTCGCGCTCTCCTCGCGTACCTATTGGGGCGCCTTGGGGTGGAATGACAGCGTCATCATAAATCATCTCACCAACATACTCTGGCCGATACAGGCTATTGCCACTCTCGGTATCATCCTCTTTCTCTTTACTCGAAACAAACCGGATTTCTTGCCGGACAAAACTCAAATCGCCTTTCTCATCAGCATGATTGTCGCCCTTCAACTCGGCATTCGTCTCGCGGACTGGAACGTCTTCGCGTCAACCGGATCGCTTGATCTCGGCACGCCGGGGCGTTACTTCCTCCCCAATCTCGCAACGCACCTCATCCTCGTCTTTGTTGGCTTCGGTATGCTCCTTGGCAAACGAGAGTACTTCAAAAATATCCTCAAGGGCGGCGTTATCCTGATGTTTTTCTTTTCACTGTACCTCACCTTCAATGTCATCCTCCCGCGCTTCTATCTATGAAAAAACCTTCATCCAAAATATTTTTCCTCACAAGCACCGCCGTATTCACCGTGCTTGTTGCATGGAATCTCTCTCGAGAGTGGGGATTTCCGGATACCTCGTTTCCCATTGAGAAAAGCGAGAAGATAAAGCTGGACGAATCGGGCGCCACACAGACATTTCGCGCCTCAAGAAATAACCTCTCGGGCGTGAGCGTCCTCTTCGGCGGCTCGAGTATCAAAAACGGCGGGACGCTCTCGCTCGCACTCCTCGATGAAACCTGCAGAGAAACACTCCGCGAAGAAAAACGATTCATCACGGAGCTCAATGCCGATAACTCGATTGAGTTTCACTTTTCCCGCATTCCCGATTCCGCAGGGAAAATTTTCTGCTTCAAAACAAGCTTCGCTCCCGAAAAAGGCTCGAAAAAATCGTCTCTCTTTGCCATCCCCAACGCCCTGCCAAATGAAAAGCTTTCTCTCACCATAAACGGCGAGAATCGCCCTGGAGAATCACTCGCTCTCCGTCCGGTATACCGAAATGAAAGCTTTTTTGCCGATCTCGCCGAACTCAACCGGCGAATTTCCCAGTACAAGCCGTGGTTCCTGAAAGACGCGTTTCTCGCCACGATCACGATTCTTTCCATCGGGCTCTCCTATGCCTTTCTTTTCTTCATCACCCATCCAGAAGAGACTGATTCAAAAGAATAGCGAAAAAACCCGACTCGATAAATCGGGGTATTTCACCTGAATCCAACAATGAACAATGATCGAAACGTCTATTTTTTCTCCTTTCGGACGAGAATAAAAACTTTTTGTTGTATCTCGGGAATTATATGTTCGCCGGTCGGATAGTCTCGCGCCGCCCGGAAAAACACGTCTTCTTGATATCGGTAACCGGTGCCATTGCGCGTCCCGGGATCATTGGTGATGAATTCTTTGGTCTTCGCGTCGTAGCCGATCACGACCAACATATGGTGTATCGGTCCGGGAAAAGTATAGTTTGGATTGCCGAGCGCCCTCCCGTCCATCGGGATCACCACGACACCTTCTTGAAGCGCCAACTGCAGAGACTCCTTGGTAAAATCAATCACGAGATCGGTATCCGGCATATTCAAGTATTCGTGAAAAAGAAGCGCGTTCGTATCAACCGCCGAGGTGTCAACCGCGTGACCGAATTGTTTTCCGAGAAACTGCGACATCGCGAGGATCTCCCGTTTCGCCTCTTCGCGAGAGAGGCCTGTTCCCCTCCTCCACGCCGCCGCCATGAGAACCGACGCCTCTTCGCATCCATCCTGAAATTCAGGAATATCCCATTCTCCAAACGGCGCCTGTGAAACAAAAGGAACGGTATGGAGAACCGAGGAAGCTTTTCGCGAAGAAGCGACGTTCTCCGAAACGGTAGCGGGAGAATGCTCCGACAACTCCGGTTCCGGGGATGTATTTTCTTCTTGCAAAGAAGCGGAAGCGACGTGGAGAGATGGCTCGATATTTTTCGAAGCGCCCGAAATTCCCTGTTCTGAAGAAACGGGAACGGAAAACATCGCGCTCATCCCGCGCGTTGATTCCCTCGCCAAAAAGAAAAAAGCAAGCGCGCCAAAAGACGCGACGACACCAAGCGTCCACATCGCGTACAATCCCACTCCTTCTCGCCTCAAAGCAATTGCCTGTTTCATAAAACAAGAGCACAAACCAATCCTACAACAAAGAGTATCACACATTCAAAAAAATCGGAACATTATTTCAGCGCTCGTTTCAAATATTTCCCCGTGTATGACTTCGGGTTGTTGGCAACCTGTTCGGGCGTGCCCTTCCCGACGAGTCTCCCGCCGCCCGCGCCACCTTCGGGACCGATGTCGAGGACATAATCGGCGCTTTTCAAGATATCCATATTGTGTTCGATCGTCACGACCGTGTTTCCCTTCTCGACGAGCACATTGAGAATCTCGATCAACTTCTTCACGTCCTCGTAGTGAAGCCCGACAGTCGGCTCATCCAAGAGGTAGAGCGTTCGGTGGAGATCGGGACGATAGAGCTCACTCGCGATTTTGACGCGCTGGGCTTCACCGCCGGAGAGCGTCGTCGCAGACTGTCCGAGTTCGAGATAGCCCAAGCCCACATCAAGAAGCGTCTTCAGCCGATCAGCGATCGCGGGAATATCCTTGAAAAAAGCGAATGCTTCTTCGACCGTCATCTTTAGCACCTCGTGAATGTTTTTGTGTTTGCATTCGACTTCGAGCGTTTCTTTGGTGAAACGTTTTCCATTGCACACATCGCAGAGTACGTAGACCGTCGGAAGGAAATGCATCTCGACCGCGACCTGTCCGTGTCCCTCGCAGGCTTCGCACCGGCCACCTTTCACATTGAAAGAAAACCGCCCCGATCGCCACCCGCGCAGTCGCGCTTCGGCGGTCATCGCAAACATATCGCGAATATGCGTCCACATACCGGTATAGGTCGCCGGATTGGAGCGCGGCGTCCGACCGATCGGCGACTGGTCGATCAATACCGCGCGGGAGAGATATTCCGTTCCCGAAAACGAAACGCAGTTCAGCGTCTTTGGACTTCGGTACCGCCGGTCGAGTCGCGCCTGCAAATTTTTGTAGAGAATTTCATAGAGAAACGACGATTTGCCCGAACCCGAGACACCCGTAATCGCAACGAGGCGTCCCAAGGGAATATCCGCATCCATATTCTCGATATTAAACGCCTTCCCGCCGCGAATCTTGATTGCGCCTTTTTCTTTCATTCGTCGACGTTCCGGAACGGGAATCGATGTCTCACCGCGGAGATACGAAAGCGTAAGCGACTGTGCCTTATTCACTTTCGCCGTGAGCAGTTCTTCGAGAAACCCCGAGACAACCACTTCGCCGCCATGGACGCCGGCCGCGGGACCGATGTCTACGATATAGTCCGACGCGAAGATCGTGTCTTCATCGTGCTCGACCACGATGATCGTGTTGCCGAGATCGCGAAGATTTTTCAGTGTCTCGATAAGCCGATCATTGTCCCGCGGGTGAAGTCCGATTGTCGGCTCGTCCAAAACGTAGAGCGCGCCCACCAAGCGGCTCCCGAGTTGGGAAGCAAGTCGAATGCGTTGGGACTCGCCGCCCGAGAGCGTGTTGGCGCGCCGATCGAGCGAGAGGTAGTCGAGCCCGACATCAAGAAGAAATGAGAGGCGATTGCCGATTTCTTTGAGGACGACGGCGACGATTTCACGTTCCCGATCGGTGAGCGTCGCCGTATCGAGAAACCGTTTTGCCTCGCCGATCACCATACTCGAAAACTCCACGATATTTTTCCCGGCAACCTTTACGTGGAGCGCCTCTTCACGCAATCGACTTCCCTTGCATACCGGACACGGATCATTCCCGAAAAAATGCTTCGTGCCGAGACCGTTACACTCGGGACACGCGCCGTAGGGAGAATTGAACGAGAAGAGTCGCGGTTCAATTTCCGGATACGAAAAACCGTCATAGGGACACGCGTACTTCGACGAGAGGAGTTTTTCTTCGTCGCCAATCACGACTTTTACCAATCCTTCCGATTCTTCGAGCGACCGCTCGATCGCCTCACGCAGTCGCATCGCCGCGTCATCGCTCCACATCGAACTCTTCAATTCCGAAATTGAAATCGTATCGACGAGCATATCGATATCGTGCGCCTTGTACTTGGAAAGCACGACGCGCTCGCGCAAGCTTTTCATCTCGCCGTCGATCCGCGCTTCCGAAAATCCCTTTCCAAGATAATCATAAAGCAACTGATAGTACTCGCCCTTGCGCCCGCGCACAATGGGAGCGAAAATTTGGAGCGCATTATTCCCCGCGTGACTCGTCACATCGCTCGCGAGCGACGTGATAAATCCGATCATCTCGTCCGTCGAGAGCTTGGAAATTTCCCGTCCGCATGTGAGGCAATGCGGTCGCCCGATCCGCGCGTAAAGGACGCGGAGGTAATCGTAAATCTCGGTAATGGTTGCCACGGTTGAACGCGGATTGGACGATCGCGATTTCTGATCGATCGAGATCGCCGGCGAAAGCCCCTCAATCTCGTCCACGTCCGGCTTCTGCATTTGATTGAGGAACTGCCGCGCGTACGCCGAGAGCGACTCGACATAGCGCCGCTGCCCTTCGGCGAATATCGTATCGAACGCCAAAGAGGACTTCCCGCTTCCAGAGAGCCCCGTAAACACCGTCATTTTCCCCCGCGGAATCGAGACGGTTATATTTTTCAAATTGTGCGTCCGCGCCCCCTTCACCGTAATCCACTCCTGCGGCAAGCGCGACATTTCTTTCTTCTTTGACATACAAAAACGCCATAAAAAACGCGCCACAACCGAATGAACAGTGTAGCGCGAAAATATAAAAGCATCAACAGTCAACCCCTTCTATTTTCAATATTTCCCGTTTTCTCTCCGAGCCGCGATTGTAGCCGCCGGTTGTGCCGTCCTTTCGGACAACACGGTGGCACGGGATATTCGGATCGTAATTTTTGTTGAGAATATTCCCGACCGCGCGAAACGCGCGCGGACTGCCGGCACGCTCCGCCACTTCTTTGTACGTCATCGTTTCCCCTTTCGGGATCCGCGCAACAACCAGACGCACACGATCAGCAAAGGTTTGCGTCATACGCGTAAAAAATTTGTAATAATTTCTTCCGCCTCCTTCGCGTCCTTACACATCATCAAACGCGCGCGAAGATCGGAGGCATTCGGGAAGCCGTTCGCGTATGCTTTGTAGTGCTTCTTCATCAGATCAAAGCTTTTTGTCGCGCCCCAGGTCGCCTCATAGAGATGCGTGTGTTCGACCAGCGCCAAGAGCTTTTCCTCCACTGTTGGAATTTTTCCGGCTTCGTCGAAGAGCCATGGATTCCCGAATATCGCGCGTCCCAACATCACGCCATCCGCGCCGGTTTCTTTGACCTTCTCTTTCGCATCCGCGAGGTCGCGCACATCGCCGTTCCCGATGATGACCGTCCCGGTTCCCCGCGCCATGTTGACGACGCGCGACACATCCTCCCAACGCGCCGGCACATCGGAGAGTTCCTTTTTCGTCCGCGCGTGAATGGTAAGCGCGTCGAGTTTCGTATCAAGCAGTATCGGAATCCACGTGTCGATTTCGTCCGTATGATATCCCGTTCGCGTCTTCACTGAAACGGGAAGTGACGACCCCGCCGACGCAATTCCCTCTTTCGTCGCTACGATAATTTCTCGCGCGAGCTCGGTTCGTCGGATGAGCGCCGCGCCCGCGCCCTGCGCGATGACCGCCTTGTCGGGACAACCCATATTGATATCGATCCCGTCAAAGCCGAGCGAGACAATGAGTCGCGCCGTCTCATAAAAATGTTTCGGTGTCGCGCCAAACACCTGCGCCACAATCGGCCGCTCGATATCGGAAAATTGCAAATCACGAAGCAGTGCCTCTCGCCCGCGACTCTGAAGACCATCACACGAAACAAATTCCGTCCAAAAAACATCAGGCTTCGCCCGCCGCGCAATCACCTGTCGAAACACCATATCCGTCACCCCCGCCATCGGCGCAAGCGCAAAGAACGGTCTCGGAAGTTGTTGCCAAAAGTTCTTTTTCATAGTTCACACAGTGTAGAAAGTTTTCCCGTAAAAGGCAAAAAAATTGACCCCTCGACAGCATATCGTCGCGGGGTCGTAATAGTTTTTTCAACTCAGAACTTCAAACATCCCATTTTTCTTGGCCCATACCTCCAGGGTAAGAGAGGCGTCATGTTCCTGGTACAGTCCGAAGTTCGGAATATACCCGAGAGGAGCAACTCTTGTCCCATTCTCGACCTCTCCAGTCTCAAAAGTAGCACGAGCCAAACTCATCAACTCCGCACTGGTTCTCCTTGCACCTGGCTTGGAATACGCAAGCAAAACTCGAGCCCAGTCATCCAAGGATTGGATCTTTCCCCACGCCTGGTTTCCCTCAAAATGAAAAGGTACAAACTTCTTTTTTTCTTCCACGATACACTCCTCAGTCAAAGAGTTGGAGAAATTTCCAACAGCTCGGAAGATATCATAAGAAACAGAAAAAGTCAACTTCGATTCGCTCCATTTTTTGAAAAAACCGCATCATCCCAATCGCATCGCGCGTTCGAAGAGGCGTTTGCCGATTTCGACGGCGAAGAGATACGCCGCGGTAATGCCGAGTATCGTGAAGAATATCGGGAGCGGAAGCGGTTCGAAACCGAAGAGACTCCCGAAGGGAGAGAGCGCGATTATCCAGCCGATCGCGAGGAGAAGCAGTGTATTCGCCACGAGAAATTCGCTCGGGCGACTTTTGAAAAACGGGATATGCCGCGTGCGAACGATGAAGATGACGAGGATTTGCGTCGCCAAGGACTCCAAGAACCACCCCGTCTGAAAGGCGCCTTCGCCGAGATCGAAAACAAGAAACAACGCGCCGAAGGTGAGGAAATCGAATACCGAACTGATCGTGCCGAAAATGAGCATAAACCGTCGAATGCCACGCAGATTCCATCGTGTGGGACGCGTAATCGAAGAACGGTCGACATGATCCGTCGGCAATCCCACTTGCGCCGCGTCGTAGAGGACATTGTTCAAAAGAATTTGCTGGGGACTCATCGGGAGAAACGGCAGGATCGCCGATGCGCCCATCATCGAAAACATATTGCCGAAATTCGACGAGAGCCACATACGAATATATTTGAGCGTGTTCTGAAACGTTTTTCGTCCTTCCTCAATGCCGTCCCTCAAGACGGAGAAATTTTTCTCGAGCAAAATGATATTCGCCGCGTCCTTGGCGACCGGCACCGCGTTCTCGACCGAGATGCCGACATCGGCGGCTTGAAGCGCCGTCACGTCATTGATGCCGTCCCCCATATAGCCGACGACCGTCTCGGGAAGCGTCCGAAGCGCCGCGATGATTCGCTCCTTTTCCGCCGGCGTCACCCGCGCGAAAATCGTCGTCTTCGCGGCGAGATTCGCCACTTCCGACGGAGACAAGCCGTCGATATCCCTACCAAGCGCCACTCCCGTCACCGGTAACTTGATATCTTCGCAAATTTTCCGCGTCAGAACATCACTATCTCCGGTCAAAATTTTTATCGACACGCCGAGATCGGCGAGCTCGGCAATCATCTTTGTCACATCCGCTTTCGGCGGATCGAGGAAGGCGGCGAATCCGACAAAGGTCATCGCCGATTCATCGGCTGAGTTGTACGTATAGTCATCCGCTTCGAGCGTCTTGGTCGCGATCGCCAAAACGCGAAATCCTTTTTCAAAAAAACTTCGAGCAAGCGCCTCCAACGAAGCCCGCCGCGTCGCGTCAATCGGATGAACCTTTCCGCCAAGATAAATGGAAGAGACGATCGGGAGCACGTATTCGGGCGCGCCTTTCGTTGTAAGAATCTTTTCGGTATCCCGCGACACTACCAGCGATTCGCGCCGACGGACAAAATCAAACGGCACTTCGTCCACTTTCCGATATCGGGAAATATCCGGCGTCCCATGCTCGACAATCGCTTGATCGAGCGGATTTTTGACGCCCGTTTGGAAAACACTGTTGAGATACGAAAAAAGAAATACGTCCTCCGCATCCTTTCCCTCGCCATCCACGTGCTTCACGAGCGTAATTTTGTCCTGCGTCAGCGTCCCGGTTTTGTCGGTGCAGAGAATATTCATACTCCCGAAATTTTCGATGGAGGAGAGGTTTTTGACGACGGCATGCTTCTTCGCCATACGGATCGAACCGCGTGACAACGACACTGAAAGCATCACCGGCAACAATTCGGGCGTGAGTCCGATCGCAATCGCGATCGAAAACGTAATCGACTCGATGAAATCGCGACCGAGGAGTGTATTCACGAGGAGCACCAATCCAACCAAAACAAAATTGAGACGCATCACGAACAGGCTAAATGAACGAATGTTTCGTTCAAAATCGGTTTCGTTATTTCCCTTTGAAACCTGCTCGGCTATCTTTCCATACTCTGTCTTTCTCCCTGTCGAAAAAACGCGCACCGTCGCGAATCCGGAGACCACGCTCGTTCCCAAAAAAACCACATCGTCCCGCTCAGTCACCCAATCCGACGGCTCGCGATCTCCGCGCGCGCGTTTCTCCGCCGGAAATGATTCACCCGTAAATGCCGACTGATTGACAAAAAAATCTCGAGCCTCGAGCACTTCCGCGTCCGCCGGCACGAGGCTTCCCGCCGAAAGAAGCACGATATCGCCCGGCACGAGACGTCGCGCGTCGACCTCCCGCTCTTCTCCGTCGCGCCGAACCCTTGAAAGAGTCTTCACCCGCTCGGCAAGCCGCGCCGCCGCCCGTTCCGATCGGAACGTATTCGCGAAATCCAAAATCGCCGAAATGAGCACCATGGCAAAGATGATGGTCGCGTTGGTTTTTTGACCGAGCATGAAGAACGAAACGAACGCCACCGCAAGGAGAATTATGAGGAGCGGACTCGTAAACTCCTTGAGAAACGCGACTATGGGACTCATCCGACGCTTCGGCGCGAGTTCGTTCTCGCCATACTCCTTGAGCCGCGCCGCCACTTCTTTTGCCGACAGCCCGGGGAATTCTTTTGATGCGGAAGTATTTTTTTGGCTCATATTGAAAAAACATTCACTTTCCTGAAGCATCGCCGGATACTTTCTTCGGAAACCATGGAAAGAAAACGCTTGTTTCTTTTTTGTACATTTCAAATTCCGGATTGCCCGCTATACCCTTTTCGAGGAGGGGAACACCGGAGACAAAGAGAATAAGGATCGTGATGGTAAGGGGACCTACGATACCGATCCACCCCAGAGGAGTCGAGAGCCCGATGACAAAAACCCCCCACCACAGAAGCACTTCGCCGAAATAATTGGGATGCCGCGTATATTTCCACAATCCCGTCCGAAGAATTTTTCCGCGATTCTCGGGGTTCCGAATAAATCGAACGAGTTGAAGATCTCCGATCGTCTCAAAAGCGAACCCGACGATCCAAAGAGAAATCCCCAAAAAATCAAGCAGTGTCCACGCGCCGCCCCGCGACACATTGATCGCCACTATCGGGGTCGCGACCAAAAGAAGGAGCATGCCTTGCAACACAAATACCTGAAAAAAAGCGCGAAGCGGAAACCATGCGCCCCATTCTTCGCGCCACGTGGCGTATCGCCGATCCTCACTCTTCCCGCGATTGCGGAAGAATATATGGAGTGAAAGTCGAAACGCCCACGCGGCAACGAGCGCCGTCACGAGAAGTCCCCGATCAAACAAGACGCCGCCTCCGACGAATGTCACCAGCGCCACCACAAGAAACCCAAAGCCCCACGCGATATCCACCACATCGCTTCGTTTTTCCCAGAGAGAGAAGACAAACCACGTACTCATATACAAAAGTATGAGCACAGCGAGAAAAGAATAGGTTTGAAAAAAAAGTTCCATAATGCTTTATTCGGAAAACACTCTGGCACACAAAACGGCGACCACTGAAACAAAGCCAGTAAGAAGCGCGCCCCAAAGAAGATCAACGACCGTTACCAGAAGCGGCCAATCCTTGAGCGTCGCCTGATTGGTGAGATCATACGTACCGTAAGCGACCACCCCCAAAATCGCCCCCGAAACAAAAACTTTGAAGAGTCCCGCGCCATTTCCAAGCGCGGGAGAGACGACAAAAAACACAACGCCGAAAATATAGAGCGCGTAGAACGCAATCGCCGGACCGAACTTGGGAGATTCCGCGAGGAGGTGCCCGATATTCGGAGCGTAGAACCGCTTCGCCATCGTACTGAGCCACACGGCATCAATCGCCAGAAAAGAAACGGTCGACGCGATAATTGAAACAAGAAGAGCTTTCATAGAAAAAGTGAAAATTTTTAAACTTAGCGTGTTTGGATTATTAAGATACCTTTCTTCCTTTGAATCTATCACAATTTTTCCATTCCTCGAAATCGCGAGGGGCGCGATCTTCATACTTCAACATTGAAATACTTTCGCCCTCGAAGCCGATCGGGAAAATATTCCTGTCTTGCGTCTTCGGGATCCTTGAAATCGGGAGTGTACTTGTATTCTTTCCCGTAGTTCAAATCCTTCATAAGTTTGGTCGGCGCGTTCCGAAGATGAATCGGAACCGGCTCCCGAGGAAAATTCCGCGCGTCTTCTCGTGCCTTTTCATAGGCCTCATACAGGGCATTGCTTTTCTTGGAGAGTGCGAGGTAAACGACTACCTGCGCCAAATTCACGCCGCACTCCGGCATCCCAATCATCCGGCACGCTTCAAACGCCGCAACCGCCTGCGGGAGCGCGAATGAATTCGCGATGCCGACATCTTCGGACGCGAAACGAATCAACCGCCGCGCGACATACAGAGGATCCTCGCCCGCCTCGAGCATCCGCGAAAGCCAATAGAGTCCGGCGTTCGCGTCACCGCCGCGGAGTGATTTGTGAAGCGCGGAAATGATATTGTAGTGTTCCTCGCCGTTTTTGTCATAGGCGAAACGCGGTTGCAAGAGAAGCGTTCGAATTCGTTTGGCAGTAATGGCTCCCGACGAACTCGCCGCCGCTTCAAGCATATTGAGCGCCGCGCGCGCGTCTCCGCCGGACGCTTCCGCTATACTTCGAATCGCCTCATCCTCAATTGAAACCTGTCTTTTCCCGAGTCCTCGTTCATCATCGAGAAGCGCGCGACGAAGAATGTCCGTGATGTGTTCGAGTGAAAGCGCCGAAAGTACCACCACCTGAAGTCGCGAAAGAAGCGCCGCATTCACCTCAAAACTCGGATTCTCGGTCGTCGCGCCGATCAAGATAACCGTACCCCGCTCCACATACGGCAAAAGCGCGTCCTGCTGACTCTTGTTCCATCGGTGCACTTCGTCCACAAAAAGAATGGTCTTCTTTCCTTCTCTCTTTCGCTCTTCGGCGGACGCGAATATCGCGCGGAGTTCTTTGACCCCGCTCCCCACCGCCGAAAGCTGGACAAACTCCGCCTCGAATTCTTTGGCAAGAAGAAGCGCGAGCGTTGTCTTACCAACCCCGGGCGGTCCCCAGAGGATAAGCGAAGGAAGCGATCGACTCTTCCTCGCCATCCCCAAAAAAGAATGCTCATCGAGAATCTTCTCCTGCCCGACAAACTCCGAAAGCCCCCGCGGCCGCAGACGATCCGCGAGCGGCGCCCCAAAAGTTGTTTCCCTTTTTTTGTCCGTTCTTTCTCGCATACCGTTTTTTAAGAATTTAATATCTGAAAAACCTTGGTATTTGACAAAGAGAAAGAAATCAACGGAGGGGCGGGCAAGCTCACGAAAACCACTCACGAAAGCTTCTTTGGGAGGTTATTTCCATCCAAAACCAAAAGACTCGCCTACCAAGCCCCGGAGCATTTCTTGAACGTGTCAAATACCAAAGTTTTTCTCTACACGACAAGCCGTATTCCAACCGGGCAATGATCCGAGCCGGGAATATCAGACAGAATATGAGCATCCACGACCCGTTTCCGCAATTCTTTGCTCGCAAAAAAATAGTCAAGACGCCAGCCAACATTGCGCTCCCGGGCGCGCGTCTTCATATCCCACCACGTATAGTGGTCGTTCCCGTCGTGAAACATCCGGAACGTATCGAGAAAATCTTTTTCCAAAAGTTGATCGATCCACTCGCGCTCGATCGGGAGAAAACCGGACGTCCCTTCATTTTCCTTGGGACGCGCGAGGTCGAGCTCGGTATGCGCCGTATTCACATCGCCGCAAAAAACCACATGCTTTCCCCGTTCGCGAAGCGTGAGAATATACTTCAAAAATTCCCGGTAAAATTCGAGCTTATACCGGAGCCGTTCCTCGCTCGAACCACCATTGGGAAAATAAATATTGAGCAGCGTGAACGTCGGATACTCAAGCTCGATCATCCTTCCCTCTTTGGAGAGAATGTTTTTCCCAAACTCCGTCTTCACTTCGATAGGCGATTCTTTGGCATAGACCGCGACCCCGCTATAGCCCTTTTTCTCCGTTGCCGAATGCCAGTACGATTCGTACCCGTCGGGGCTCTTGAGTTTCTCGGACAGCTGATCCGGATGCGACACCTTGGTCTCTTGCACCGCGACAATATCGTATTCCCCCTTCTCCATCCACCCGACAAACCCCTTCCGCTCCGCCGCGCGGATTCCATTCACGTTCCATGAAATGAGAGAAATAGCTTGTTTCATAGGGCTGGAAATTTGTAGTGAGGAGCGAGTAGTTGGCTTCGCCCCCATCCTACCACGCCAAAAAGAAAAGAAAAACGCCCCGATTCAAATATTTTATATATAAACCTGGGCGTTAATAGTTGGAAAGAAGTTGAGACCTATTGATTTCTACTGACTCTAAAGTGGTAGGTTTCCATCTCGCAGCGATCAATTCCTCTCTTCATCCACCGGAGCAAGGAGATAAAGCCTATTACTCCAAGCAGAAACAAGAAAAATTTCGGATTTTCGAAGAAGAAACTCACCAAAAATCCAAGGGAGAAGACGAAAAAGAGCAAAGCTACGAGGGCGCCAATCGCGCAAGCGGCATCGGAAAAATAGCTCCGCTCTTCCGCTTGCGAGACCTCATCATCTACCTTGGAGCAATAATCATCAAGCCTCGTCACTCCTCTTAACTTCTTAAACTCTGTCAGGTCAATCTTACGCATAAATTCCTCCTAACTTTTTCATTGAAAATCGAGGGAAATACTCCCTCGAGAACTAGCTCTCTTTTACCATAAAAAATAAAATCAGTCAATATGGAAACCATTCAGCGTTTATTAACAAGCGCATCCAGCTCTTTCCAGCGGCGTTTCTTTTCTTCATAGGGGACGTCGTCCGGAAATTTTGACGCGGCGGTTCCCGGACGAGGGGAGTACCAGGCGATATAGGCTTTGTCGAATTTCGCCCGTCGCGCGAGATCGAGGGTTGTCTCGAAGTCTTCCAAGGTTTCCCCGGGAAAGCCTACGATGATATCCGTCGTAAAACGCACTGGCGGAATCGCCGCTCGTATTCTTCCGAGGAGCGCGAGATACTCTTCTCGCGAATACCAGCGATTCATACGTTTCAAAATATCGTCGCTTCCGGCTTGCACCGGGAGGTGAATCGTTCGATCAACATTTTCATTCCGGCGAATCACCTCGATAAGCTCATCCGAAAAATCCCACGGATTCGACGAGATGAACGATACTTTGGAAACGCCCGGCATCGTCGCGACCGCTTCGAGGAGGTGCGGGAATAGGGTCGGGATACGGTGACGATTCAAGTGCTTCACCAGAACCGGCTTCACTTCTTTTCCGTCCGGCAAGAGGAATACCTCGCGTTTCTCTCCAAGCGCGTTCATCAAAAAATCCGCGCCATACGAATTTACATTTTGCCCCAAGAGAAAAATTTCATCCCGTCCCGAGGCAATCGCGTCTCGCGCCTCGTCAAGAATATCCTGAAATGCTCGCGACCGTTCTTTCCCGCGCGAAAACGGCACGATGCAGTATGTGCAAAAATTATTGCACCCGTTTGAAATCGGAATGGAAGCGAGCTTCCCCGCGGCGCGCTTCGGCGCGTATTCAAATCCCACTTCCTCGAGCGGAAGAAACTGCGCCTCCGGCAATCGCTCGCGAAGCGATCGCAACATCTTCCCCGACGGCTCGCGGCTTGCCGCGCCTATGAGGCATCCGGTAATCACAAACGAAAGGTTGGGTTTTTTCTCCTTGAGATACGAAAGATTCCTGATCAACCCAAATACTTTCTCCGCCGCTCGCTCCCGAACGACACAGGTGTTGATCACAATCGTGTCCGCTTCTTCCTCGGACTGTGCCGCGACAAATCCGCGCGATTCATAGAACGAGGCGATCCGCTCGCTGTCCGCCACATTCTGCTGACACCCGAATGTTTTGAGAAAGTATTTCGGCATATTACTTTTTACTTTGCATTTGTAAGAGCTGTCCGCACGCGGCGGCAATGTCGTCTCCCATCGCCTTTCGAATGGTCGCGGTAATGCCGACTCGCTTGAGTTGGTCCAAAAACTTCTTCGCACTCTCCTCTCTACTTCCCTCGTGACCGCTCGATGTCTTGTTGTAGGGAATAAGATTCACTTTTACCTTTCCAACTCGCCGAGAAAACTCAATAAGTTTCTTGGCATCTTCCGAACTATCATTCACGCCGGAGAGCAAAATATATTCAAATGTCAGGTGTCGTCGCCGCTCATCATTCAGAGAAAAATATTCCTTTGTCCACTCCGCGAGATCATCGAGAAACGTATCAAATGACGACGGCATAAGACGCTTTCGTATGTCTGAGTCGGCGCTGTGGAGCGACACGGCGAGTCGAATGGATGGCCAGAGCGGATCGCGAAGCAATTTCCGAAGCGCCGGCAAAAGCCCGACCGTCGAAACGGTGATTCGCGTTGAACCGAGAGATGTATACGCAAGCATCGTCCGAATCGCTTCGCGCACCGATTCATAATTCGAGAGTGGCTCCCCCATACCCATAAAAACCACATTGGAAATGAGCGACGATGGCTCACTTTCACTTTTCGTTTTTGAGTGACGCGTTTTCTCCGCCAAGTGATAGTGCCAAAATCGAAACTGGTCGATAATTTCATCCATCGTGAGGTTTCGCGTAAACCCCATGCTCCCCGTCGCGCAAAAAGTACACCCCATCGCGCACCCCACCTGCGACGACACACAGACGCTCCAGTGCCCCCGCGCGTTTCGCATCAAGACCGTCTCGATCCTCGCTCCGTCAGCACACTCCAAGACCGCCTTCTTCGTATCGCCCTTCCGACTTTCCAAAACAATTCCCTCCCGAAGCGACATCCACGAAACATTGCTCTGAAGCTTCTCTCGCATATCCTTGGGAAGTGTTGTCACACCCTCCCATCCCGTACGATCGGAGTCAAACAGAGTGAGCATCACCTGTCGCCACCGAAAAGCGGGCGCTTCGGGAAAAAGCGCCTGAAAGAGCTGTTGTCGAGTCTGCATCTTCAGCTGTTCCATAGCTCCCCCAGCCTACCCTATTTCCCGCTTTCGTCAAAGAAGACACCTCAAAAACAACTCAAAAAATCTCTCAATTTCATTTGACAGATCGCGAATTTCGGAGTATACTCAAGCCCGTAAGGGAGGAAAGGTTCCCGATTGGTTTTTTGGCGCTCGTTCGTCAAAGCCACTCAAAAAAACTTCGATTCTTCCCAAGTTCATTTCAAATTCAAACCATCTCCAAACAACAAGCAAGAAGGAGATTTGTTATGCGCGCCATGACGAAAGAGACTTATGAAGGATCGTGCTTAAAAGGCAAGAATATGCCATCCTTCAAGAGAGAAGCGGAAATATGGAGTCAATTTTTTCAGGAGAAATATCCTGATATCCACAAAAGGGTTTGTTGGGAAGTGAATCAGCAATCACTGGAAGATCTCCTCGCTTTAGATTTGGGAGAAGAGAAGGGGTTCTGGAGACTTACTGTTGTCCCCAACCTACTCCAAGCATTCGGAGAAACTCAGGATCCGGTGTTTTTGGACCTTAGGTTTGCCGATATTTTCCTCTCTTACTTCTGCAAAATTTCCGGAATAAACTTTTCGAATTTTTGCCTGATGAAAAAGGAGATCCTTTTTAAGAGAGGGGATGGCTGGGACAATTTTTACCAAGTATGCCGAGAACAAGGAACTGGTCTTGTGGCGATCCTCGTCCAATATGGATATGTACGCCCCTGCAATGGTAATGACTTATGTTCCCTTCTTTCGTTTCCATCAGAGTTTCATGTCCCCTTCGGCTTGGAAGCTCTGATTGTATCCTCCAGCGGACCGCAAGTTGTTTGGGGCGGTATTCATGAAAGGAGAGTGATTGCAAGTGCCGGATCTAGAGCAAGCACCGGATTTGGAATTGATGGAAGATACCCTTATCCATGCCTAGATTATTGCGTACTCGCTAATGATCTAGCAGCGCTCTCTGTCTCCGAAGCGCTCGCACTGGAAACTGATGATAAAAGGCGACATGAAAAAGAGCAACGCATTGGCTTCATGACCGCCATAGCTTCGGCATAATACAAGGAAACGACATGGAGAAGAACACTCCCGAATACATACAGAGGCTACTTGTTTATCAACAACAAGTAGCCTCTTAAAAATTTCGAAAAAGAAAATTCCTACCTTTCCATTTCCTTTATAGCGTCCCCTGCGCGTTTTTCGATATGATATGCCGGTGCATTTTGCGCCATATCAATAATATCTTTTGCCGCTTTCACGGTAAGAAGCGCCACAAGCGTACTCAGGAGGAGTACCAAAAGAAGCGAGAGGGTGCTCGAAATTTTCTGGTTGAATTCGAGAGAAATAACAATGCGAGCCATGCAAACAGTATACCACACGTTTCTCTCGTCCGGATTTAATTGAGCTTCAATACATCAATCACTTTCCCATTCAAAACAAAGTTATCCTCCTCGGTCAAGAAAATCGCCTTGTGTTTAGGGTCGGTTGACTCCGGGAGGAGCACGATATTCTTGCCGTCAACCGTGCGAAACGTCTTGACCGTGGCGAGCCCGTCGATCACCACCAGCACCTTGTCGCCTGTTTTGTATTCTTTGACATCGCCGTTTACCAAAACAAAGTCGCCATCGTCGATAGTCTTCCCCTCGACGAGCGCCTGATTCATGCTCGTCCCGGCAATCTGCACGGCGAACACATTTTTACTGCTCTTTACGATTTTCCGCGACACCTTGAGATACCCTTCAACATACTCATCGGCAAAGGAAAGCGCCATCCCGGCATTGGCTGTGCCGAGAACCGGAATGTTGACAAACATATTGCTCGTCAATTCTTTGAGCTTGATCCCGCGATCCTCGCGCGTCCGTTCGATAAACCCCTTGTCCTCAAGCTCGTTCAAGTACACGAAAAAACTCCGCAGACTCTTGAGACGAAGACCGAGCCGTCCCGACTCCTCCTGAAGCTCGCGCACCGTCGGCATCTTCCCCTTCTCCGAAAAAAACTCCTTGATCGCCTGGAGGACGATCTTCTGCTTCGGTGTCAAAATATTCATACGCTTTTCGTTTACTTGTTATACATACACAAGTATACGAAAAAGAAAATCGCTGTCAAGTATAGCTTTTATAAAACAAAAAAGAGCCGATACCGGTCAAGCGCGAGACACGGAAACCGCCTCTTTGAGGGAAACATGAAATGTATACAAAATTATTCCGAAGACTTCTACCATGGGCGCCGAGACTGCAAAAAATAATTTTTTTCAAGTTTGCTCCGATAGAGAGGAGCATGTGAAAAAAATTGTTTTTTGCAGTCGAGGCAACTCGCAAGGGAGCAGAAATTAAGATGCGTTGGTATTAGAACAAATTCCGGATTTTCTGAACGATATCGAACTTGGCAAAGTCATGCACGGTGACGGCGATCATAAGGAGGATGAGAAGAAGAAATCCCGCCTGATGGAAGTATCCTTCCACTCGTTCACTCACCGGTGATCCTTTCATTTTTTCAATAAGAATGAAGAAGATACGTCCGCCATCAAGCGCGGGAAATGGGAGAATATTCAAGACGGCAAGATTGATACTCAAAATCGCCGTGAAATAGAGAAGATATACAAACCCGAGATTCGACACTTCCTTGGTAAGGTAGGCGATGCCCAGGGGTCCCGAGACATCCGAAAGTCCGGCGCTATCCGCCGTAAAAAGACTCGCGAGCAGTTTCCCAATGCCTACTACCATCATCACGGTATTATTCCACGTACTCACCGCCCCCTGCAAAACCGCCTCAAAGAATCCGTACCGCGCGAGCGTTATTTCACCGAGCGCGATGCCGAGCGCGCCCTCGGTTTTCGGATATTCGACACGCGGCATTCCCTTTAGGGTCAATGTTTCCTCGCCGCGGCGAATCTGAAAGGCGATTTCTTGACCCTTTTTGGTCTGAATGATCTCCTGCACCCGCTCAACACGAAGAAACTTTTCGCCGCTCACCGAAAGAATGACATCGCCCATTTTGAGTCCCATATCCGCGGCGGGCGTCCCGGGAAGTACCTGCGCGATCTGCACTTCGACTTTGGACGGATCGATTTTCTCATTTTCCTCAATCGCGCGCGGGAACCCCAGCATCAGCACGATCGAAATCAAAAACCACGCGAAAAGAAAATTCATCACGACGCCGGCCGAAAGCGTCTTGATGCGGGGAATCGCGCCCTTCGACGCGAAGCTGTCCGGATCGTGCGCTCCGTCGCCATTCTCGCCCTTGATACGCACAAAGCCACCAAACGGAATCCAGTTGACGGAATAGACGGTGTGCGGCGATGAAACCTCTTTGTTGCCTGCGACAAAAACGTGTCGTTTTTTCTCTTCACTCCACACAAACCCGCCAAGTCGCGGCGGAAAGCCGAATCCAAATTCCTCAACTTTCATCCCGCTCCGACGCGCCATCAGAAAATGCCCCAGCTCGTGTACAAAGATAAGCGCCCCCAAAACCAGAATGAAAATGATGACGATAGACATAGAAAAGAAAATGAAAAATGCAAAATTCAAAATGAAAGCAGAAAGCTGATTACCGAGAGCCGGAACACTACACCGTCATAATTTCTCCTTCTTTTTTCTTCCGGAGTTCTTCGATGCGAGCGTTATAGGTTTCAACCACATCTTGAAGCGCGTCCTTACCCTGAAATTTATCATCCTCGCTCATCCCGCCTTCTTTTTCGCGCGCCTGAATTTCCTTCCACGCATCCTCGCGGATCGTACGAACCGCGATGCGCGCCTCTTCGGCAAGGCGGTTGAGCGCCTTTACCAAATCCTTCCGGCGTTCCTCGGTGAGAGGCGGTAGCGACAATCGAATCACTTGACCGTCATTTGCCGGATTGAGTCCCAGATTCGCTTCACGGATCGCCGCCTCGATCATAACAAGCGTCCCCTTATCCCATGGGGAAATAACAATAAGTTTCGCTTCGGGAGCGGATACGCTCGCGATTTGTTTCAGAGGAGACCGGGTATTGTAATAATCAACGAGGATATGATCAACCAAGGCTGGCGTCGCCCGCCCGGTTCGCAATTTTGCCATTTCTTCGGAAAAATGCGCGATGGCTTCTTCAAACAACTCCGTGTGATCCGCAATGATAGTTTGATACATAGGTTTAATTGAAGGTTCGGAGTCCCAAGTATATCACATTCGGGTCCGACGAGTCATATTTGATCATACCCGCGGCGCGATTCGCTTTGAGTTGATACACTGACCAATTCGTCCCGCCGTCAATCGACTTGTATATCGCGAGTGCCGAGCTGTACATAATTTCATTCGAATTCTTGGGACTTACCGCTACCGCCCGCACCGAAAATTCCTTCGAACTCTCGATAACCGGAAGCTCCTCCCACGCATCTCCGAAATCGCGACTCCGAAAGAGCCCCTTCTCGGTTCCCGCGTAGAGCGTCCCCGAACGAGACGGGTCAATCGAAAGCGACGTCACCTTTGGAAGTGACACCGTGATGGATCGCCGCGACGATCCCGCTCCCGGTATCGCTTCGAAAGAATCGCCGCCGTTTTTTGATCGAAGAAGTCCCTTCCCCGACGTAAGGGCGTAGAGCGTCTCGCCACCCGCGTCAAACGCAAACGAAAGAATCGCCGTCTCGGCGCCGGGAAGATTCCCCCACGTGAGTCCGCCATCCGTCGTCCGGATAATCACACCCGCGCTCGTCCCGACATAGAGCGTCGAGGCGTTCTTGGGATGCTGGATGAGCGCCGTCACGACCGTGCCCGTATTCGGCTCGGCATAGACTTCGTCCCACTTCCCGCCGCGATCATCGCTTCGGTAGAGCTTCCCCCGCCCTTCCCACTCTCCCGCCGCGTAGAGCCGCTCGGGGCGACTCCAATCCGCGACAAGTCCGTATGTCTTAGTCGGCGGAAAGTTCATCTTTTTCCATGTGTCGCCGCCGTTTTCACTCATAAAAATCCCATTCTCCCGCGTCCCCACAGTAATCCGTTGCGAATTTCCAGATTCAAACACAAAGGAAAGAATATTCGCCGGCGAAATAGTCGTCTTAGCATCAATCGTCACCTTGGGCACATACGTTTTCCCGCCGTCCACCGACTTCATCACCGCCGCCCCCGTCCCCGACGGAGATCCGCCCGGCAATGAACACCCGGAGAGCGCAAGCACTCCTATCAAAAGCGGTATCGCAAAAAAAAGTGTCTTTTTCATACTTCTAGCTAGCTTAATATTGTTTTTTGTTGTTTGTTGTCAGTTGGAAGTTGTAAGTTCAAAACGGTGGGTCGGGTGGGAATCGAACCCACGACCGTTGGCTTAAAAGGCCACTGCTCTACCGACTGAGCTACCGACCCGTATCTACATATCCATCGTTTTACTTGGTGGGAAAAACCAACGATATTCTTCTTAAAAGCCCGCCAGCTGGCGGGTCTACCGACTGAGCTACCGACCCGGTTCTACGATGGACGAACAAAAACAGGACAAGAGACGCCCCATCAAAGGGAATTGTAGCACGAAACCGCGAGGCGTCAATGAAAACCCTCTTATCTCTTCGGCGCGATCACGTCCTTCCCGACAAAGGGGCGGAGAACTTCCGGCACGACGACACTGCCGTCCGCTTGTTGGTAATTTTCGAGGATGGCGATCGCGGGGCGAATGGAAGGCATTGCCGTATTGTTGAGCATATAGACGTACTTTTTTTCGCCCGTTTCTGGATCGCGATATTTCACATTGAGGCGGCGCGCCTGCCAATCGAGGAAGTTCGATGCCGAGCCCGTCTCTGCCCACCGATTCGTTCCCGGAAGCCACGCCTCGATATCGAAGGCGCGATATTTCCCCGCGCCCATATCACCCGTGCATATTTGAATCTGCCGATACGAAAGCCCGAGCTCGCGATGCATCTCGGCGGAAAGCTCCTTCATCTCTTCCTGAAGCGCGTCTGCCTTTTCGATATCCGCCGCCGCGAGCACCACCTGTTCCACTTTCATAAATTCATGCACGCGGTAGAGCCCCTTGGTATCTTTGCCGTAGCTCCCGATCTCACTGCGATAGCACTGACTCCACCCGCACAGTCGAATCGGCAGACTCGCCCCATCAAGTGTCTCGCCCGAATAGTACGCGAGAAGCGACGGCTCGGCGGTCCCCACCAAAAATTTTTGCTCTTTGGACGCGCTTCCGTCCGATTCTTTATCTCGAGTCGCCACCTGATATATTTCATCCACCTCGCCATTGTATTCGGTTCCTTTGAAGTATCCGCTCCCAAAGAGCGGGAAACCCTTTACCAAGGTCGGCGGAATCATCGGCATATATCCCTTTTCCACCATCTTCCGAAGCGCGTACTGCATAAGCCCCATTACGAGAAGCGCACCCTCGTTTTTCCAGTAGTATCCGCGGTAGCCCGCCACTTTCGCTCCGCGTTCGAGGTCGAGAATGTCGAGCATATTCCCGAGTTCGATATGCGTGCGAGGCGCAAAATCAAACTTTTTCGGCTCACCCCACGTCGCGATTTCCGCATTCTCGGCGTCGCTCTTCCCGATCGGCGTGTCCGGCGACGGCACCGTCGGCGCTTCCGAGAGAAGTCGCTCGAAACGCTCCCGTGCCTCGCGACACTTCGGCTCGAGTTCCTCCGTCTTCGCTTTGATTTCTTTCGCTTTCGCCAAAATATCCGCCCGTTCCTCCGGTGTCGCTTTGGCGATAAGGTCATTGATATCGTTCTTGAGCGAATACAGTTCCTCCAGTTCTTGCTGAAGCTTTACTCGCTCCGCGTCCGCCGAGAGGAGCACCTCCACATCAAATGAAAGATTTTTATCCTTCGCCGCTTTCGCCACTTCCGCCTTGTGATCGCGAATGTATTGTATATCAAGCATAGGAATTAAGACGCTCAAAATTTACGCTGAATGTAAAACTTGGCGGAGGCGGGAGGATTCGAACCTC
>Ga0268298_10000382_pt1 | contig 57072 bp, 50 predicted proteins | sample WWTPWeurt_MetaG_FD_194462 | JGI IMG/M metagenome (GOLD analysis project Ga0268298, IMG submission 194462) | Activated sludge microbial communities from WWTP in Nijmegen, Gelderland, Netherland - WWTP Weurt | ecosystem: Engineered > WWTP > Aerobic digester > Activated sludge | place... | reverse complement strand
CGCACGCAGCGGTGTTGTTCGCCTCGGGCTACGCCGAGGCGGGCGACGAGGGCCGCGCCAAACAGCAGGAGTTGGCGGCAGCGGCGGCCGAAGGCGGGCTGCTGCTGATCGGGCCCAACTGCATGGGCTTCACCAACTTCGCCGATGGCGTGCCGCTCACCTTTGAGCCACTGGCCGAGGCACCACGCGAGCAGCGCCCTGGCATCGGTGTGATCGCGCAAAGCGGCGCGATGGCAGCCAATCTGCGCGACGCCTTCCGCGGCCGCGGCTTGCCGACGACGCTGATCTTTTCCACGGGCAACGAGGCCACGCTCGGTGTCGAGGACGTGCTCGCGCACTGCATTGCCGACGTTCAGACGCGCGTCATCGCTGCCTATGTCGAGCAGATCCGCCGCCCGCGCCTGTTCTTGCAATTGGCTGCAGCGGCACGCGTGGCCGGCAAGCCCATCGTGCTGCTGATGCCCGGCAAGAGCTCGCGCGCTCGCGAGGCGGCGCAGTCGCACACCGGCGCCTTGGCTGGCGACCACGCCACGGCCAGCGCGCTGTTGCGGCGCGAGGCGGTGGTGGTGGTCGACTCGCTCGATGAGCTGTTCGACACCACGGCCATCCTGTTGCGCTTCCCGGCGCCGCCCGCCGGCGGCACCGCGTTCATGACCGGATCGGGCGCGATGAAAAACATCGCGCTGGATTTCTGCGACGAACTCGGCCTGCCGCTGCCGGCATTGACGCCCGCCACCGTGGACCAACTGACGAGCCTGCTGCCGGCCTACGCGGTGGCCGAGAACCCGCTCGACTACACCACCATCGGCGTGCGCCAGCCGGGCCTGATCGGCGAGCTGTTGCTGAGCATGCTGGCCGATCCGAACATCGGCAACATGGTGCTCGCGATTCCGGTGGGCCCGACGATGGCGCAGCGCGACAAGGCCGAGCACATCGTGCCGGCCATCGCCCGCGCCACCAAGCCTGCGGTGCTGGTGCTCACCGGCGACAACGGCCCGATCGAGCCGTTCTTCACCGAGGCCATCACGGCCAGCGGCGTGCCGCTGTTTCGCTCGCCCGACCGCGCCTTGCGTGCGTTAGCCCATGTGGCCGCTTTTGGCGAGGCGCTGCAGCGCGCCGCGCGGGTGCGCAGCGCGGCGCCGGTGGCAGTGCCCCTGCCGAGCCTGGCCGGCACGGTGGATGGCGTGTTGGCCGAATATCGGGGCAAGGCCTGGTTGGCCTCTGCCGGGCTTGCAGTGCCCGCAGGCGCACTGGCGAAAAGCGCCGACGATGCCGTGCGCATCGCCTCTGGCATCGGTTGGCCCGTGGTGATCAAGGCGCAGGCCAGCGCGTTGCCGCACAAGAGCGACGTGGGGGGCGTTGTCGTCTGCTTGAATGACGAAGCCAGCTTGCGCGCAGGCTGGAGCCAACTCGTCAGCAGCGTGGCAAGGCACCGACCGGACCTCATGCTCGACGGCGTGCTGGTCGAGACCATGGGCCCGCGCGGACTCGAGCTGGTGGTCGGCGCCAAGCGCGATGCCGACTGGGGCCCGGTGGTGCTGGTCGGCCTGGGCGGCGTCTGGATCGAGGCCTTGAAGGACGTGCGCCTGATCCCGGCCGACCTGGCGGTGGAGGACATCGTCATCGAGCTCACGCGCCTGAAGGCCGCGTCACTGCTGCGCGGCCTTCGCGGTGCGCCGGCGGTGGACGTGCAGGCGGTGGCACAGGTGGTGGCGCTGATCGGCGAGCAGATGCGGGCCAATCCGCGCATCGCCGAGATCGACATCAACCCGCTGGTCGCCTACCCCGATCGCGTGCTCGCGCTCGATGCACTGGTGGTAGTCAGGGAGGCCGCATGAAGCTGGCTTTCACGGAGGCTGACGAAGCCTTTCGGCAAGAAGTGCGCGCCTTCGTCAAGGCCAAGCTGCCAGCCGACATCAAGCAAAAGGTGGAACTCGGCCTGCGCCTCGAACATGCCGACTACGTGGGCTGGTTTCGCATCCTCGAAGCACGCGGCTGGATCACGCCGGGCTGGCCCGTCGAACACGGTGGGCCGGGCTGGACGCACCTGCAACGCTACATCTTTGACGAGGAGACGCTGCTGGGCGGCGCGCCGCGCATCATCGCCAGCGGCATCCAGATGCTCGGCCCGGTGCTCATCGCCTTCGGCACGCCCGAGCAAAAGGCGAAGTACCTGCCCGACATCCGCCACAGCAACACCTGGTGGGCGCAGGGCTTCACCGAGCCCGGCGCGGGCTCTGACCTGGCGGCGCTGCGCACCAGCGCCGTGCTCGAGCCCGACGGCAGGCATTTCGTCGTCAAAGGCCACAAGGTGTGGACCTCGTACGCGCAGTGGTGCTCGATGATGTTCGCCCTGGTGCGCACGGATCTGCGCACGGGTGCCAACGCGCCCAAGCCGCAGGAGGGCATCTCCTTCCTGCTGATCGACATGGCCTCGCCGGGCTTGACGGTGCGCCCGATCCGCATGCTCGAGGGTGGCACCGATCTCAATGAATGCTTTCTCGACAACGTGCGCGTGCCGGTTGGGAACCTGGTCGGCGAGCTGAACAAGGGCTGGAGCTGCGCCAAATACCTGCTCGGCCACGAGCGCACCGGCATCGCGGGCATCGGCTCGTGCAAGCAGCAGCTGATGCGGGCCCGGCGCCTCGCGGGCGAGCAGGGGCTGGCCGATGACCCGCTGATGGCGGCGCGCCTGGCGCAGTTCGAGATCGAGTTGATGGCGCTCGAGTTCACCGCGCTGCGCTTGCTCAGCGCCCACCAGCAGAGCAAGGTGCCGGCCGTGGAGGCCTCGCTGCTCAAGGTGCGCGGCACCGAGTTGCGCCAAGCGATCTTCGAGCTGTTGCTCGACATCGCCGGGCCGCATGCACTGCCCTTCTCCGCCGAGGCGCAGTGCCTCGAGGCACTGGCGGGCGACCACGAGCTCGCTGCGCCGGCTGAGCTCGGCACGCTGGCCGCTAACTGCCTGGATGCGCGCAAACTGTCGATCTACGGCGGCGCGAATGAAGTGCAGCGCAACCTGATCGCCAAAGCGGTGTTGGCCGCCTGACGAGGCATTGAGCGCCATGGACTTCTCCCTCGACGACGATCATGTGGCGCTGCGCGATGCGGTGCGGCGCTATTGCGACCGCGCGCTTCCGGCGCAGCACCGCGGCAAGCACCAGAGTGCCGCGCAGATGGCGCAGCACTGGGCCGGCCTGGCAGAACTCGGCCTGCTCGGCCTGCCCTTCGACCCCGAACTCGGCGGCAGCGGCCAAGGCGCGGTCGAGACCATGCTGGTGGCGCAGGAGCTTGGCCGGGCGCTGGGCGGCAGCGCGTGGATCGCCAGCGTGGTGCTCGCCGGCCCGCTGTTGGCTGAGGCCGGCTCGCCAGCGCAATGTGCGCAATGGCTGCCTCCACTGGTGGCCGGCGAGCTGCGCCTCGCGTTGGCCTGTGGCGAGCCCCGTGCGCGCCACGACGCTGCCGACGTGCAAACGACCGCGCGGCGCGACGGCAGCCACTGGGTGCTCGATGGACACAAGAGCCTGGTGCTGCATGGCGACAGCGCCGACCTGCTGCTCATAGCGGCGCGCAGCGCCGGCCAGCGGCACGATCAGAGCGGCTTGACCCTGTTTGCGATCGACGCCACCACCCCCGGCCTGCGCGTGCAAGGCTTCGACACGCTCGACGGCGGCCGCGCCGCGCACCTTGAGCTGCGCGCCGTTCGCGTCGCCGCCGACCGCGTGGTCGGCAGCGCAGGCGAAGCCTGGCCGCTGATCGATGCCGCGCTGGACCGCGCCAACGCCGCACTCGTGGCCGACGCTGCGGGCGCGATGGAGACCTTGCTCGAACTCTGCGTCGAGCACCTACGCACCCGCAGGCAGTTCGGCGCGCCGCTGGCCAAGTTTCAGGTTCTGCAGCACCGCATCGCCGACATGCTGCTGGCGGTGGAGCAGGCCAAGTCCATGGCCTGCGCTGCGGCCATGGCCGTGAATGCGGGCGATGCCCCGCAGCGTGCGCGCCTGGTGTCGGCGGCCAAGGCGCTGGTGGCGCCGCTCGCGCGCCAGGCCGGCCTCACAGCCATTCAACTGCACGGCGCGATGGGCATGACCGACGAATGCCGCGTTGGCCACTTCGCCAAGCGCCTGATGGTGCTGAACACGCTCTTTGGCGACGCCAGCTTTCATCTGCGGCGCTTCGCTGCTTGCTCACCCCAGATCTGAGAAACGAAACGGAGACCCACATGCCTGCCTCATGCACGCGCAAGACCTTGCTCACACTGGCCGCCGGCCTCGCCCTTGCGGCTTTGGGCCCGGCCCAGGCGCAAGACAAGCCGTCGATCCGCATCCTGGTGGGCTTTGCCCCCGGCGGCTCAACCGATACCGTGGCGCGCGTCATTGCAGACAAGCTGCGCGCCCCACTGCGACGTTCCGTGATCGTTGAGAACAAACCCGGCGCCGGCGGTCGGGTTGCTGCGGAGGCCTTGAAGAACGCCGCGCCCGATGGCCTCACCTTCATGATCGCGCCCAACGCGTCTGCGGTGTTCCAGCACCTGCTGTATCCACCGGCGGTGTTGAAGTACGACGTGCTCACCGACTTGACGCCGGTGGCCATGCTGGTGAGCTACCCGCTGGCCTTGGCGGTGGGTTCGAAGTCCGGCGCAAAGAGTGCCACCGAGTACGTTGCCTGGGTCAAGGCCAACCCGAAGGAGGGCAGCTTTGGCAGCGCCGGCCTCGGCGGCCAGACGCACTTCAGCGGCCTGCAGTTGGCCAAGGCCGCGGGCATTGCGCTGGATGTTGTGCCCTACCGCGGCAACGGCCCGCTGGCCACCGATCTACTCGGCGGCCAACTGCCGGCCGGCATCATGACCGCCGGCGACATCATCCAGCACCAGCGCAGCGGCCAGGTGCGCGTGGTCGGCACCTTTGGCGCCAAGCGCTCGCCGCTGCTGCCCGAGGTGCCCACGATGACTGAGCAGGGTTTCAAGGTCGACACCGGCGACGCCTGGACCGGCATGTGGGCACCGGCCAAGACGCCCAAGGAAGAGATCGAGCGCATGCAGGCGGCGCTGAAGTTCGTGCTCGATCTGCCCGAGGTACGCGACCTGCTGATCAACAAGCAGACGCTGCAGCCCGACTTCCAGCCCGGTGCGGCGATGGACAAGACGCTGCGCAAGGAACTGGCCTTCTGGGGGCCGGTGATCAAGGAAACCGGCTTCAAGCCCGAGTGATGCGCGCGAGGACATTGTCATGACCCTCAACGGAGCCGCATTCATCGTAGGTGCCTACGAGCATCCAACGCGCAAAGCCGACGGCTTGTCGGTGCTGCGCCTGCATGCCGATGTCGCCAAGGGCGCACTCGCCGATGCCGGCTTGAGCAAGGACGACATCGACGGCTACTTCTGCGCCGGCGATGCGCCCGGGCTGGGCACCGCGACGGTGGCCGAGTACCTGGGCCTGAAGCTGCGCCACATCGACTCCACCGAATGCGGTGGCTCTGCACCGATCCTGCACGTGGCGCATGCGGCGGCGGCGATTGCCGCGGGCCGATGCAATGTGGCCTTGATCACGCTGGCCGGCCGGCCGCGGGCGATGATGGCCGAGGCGCAGGCCCGGGCAGCAGCCGCCAGTGCAGCGGGCGGCAAGCCTGTGAGGGCACCGCTGGCGTTGAAGCCGCCCGACCCCGACGCGCCCGAGCTGGCCTTCGAGCTGCCCTATGGCCCGGCCACGCAGAACCTCTACGCCATCGTCGCGCGGCGCCACATGCATGAGTTCGGCACCACCAGCGAACAGCTCGCCTGGATCAAGGTGGCCGCGTCGCACCACGCGCAGCACAACCCGCGCGCCATGCTGCGCGATGTGGTCACGGTGGCCGACGTGATCAACTCGCCCATGGTCAGCGACCCGCTGCACCGGCTGGACTGCTGCGTGATGAGCGACGGCGGCGGCGCGCTCATCGTGGCGCGGCCCGAGATCGCCAGGCAGCTCAAGCGCCCCTTGGTGATGGTGCGCGGCACCGGCGAGGCGCCCAAGCATGCGATGGGCGGGCAGATCGATCTCAGCTACTCCGCCGCTGCGTGGTCGGGCCCACGCGCCTTTGCCGAAGCCGGCGTCACGCCTGCGGACATCCAGTACGCCTCGCTCTACGACAGCTTCACCATCACCGTGCTGATGCAGCTCGAGGACTTGGGCTTCTGCCCCAAGGGCCAAGGCGGCCGTTTCGTTGCGGATGGTGGCCTTATTTCAGGCGTTGGTCGTTTGCCGTTCAACACCGATGGCGGCGGCCTGTGCAACAACCACCCGGCCAACCGCGGTGGCGTTACCAAGGTGATCGAAGCCGTGCGTCAACTGCGCGGCGAGGCCCACCCTGCGGTGCAGGTGAAGAACTGCCATCTGGCGCTGGCCAGCGGCATCGGCGGCGCGCTGGCCTCGCGCCACACCGCCGGCACGCTGATTCTGGAGAGACTGTGATGCCCGAACGCAAGATCCCTGCCCCGCGCGCCTTGCCTGAATCCCTGCCCTACTGGCAGGCTGCAGACGAAGGCCGCCTGATGTTGAAGCAGTGCGGCGCCTGCGGCCAGCCACACCACTACCCGCGCGACATCTGCCCGTTCTGCCTGAGCGGGGACACCAGCTGGGTCGAGGCCGCCGGCACCGGCCACGTCTATTCGTACAGCACCATGGGGCAGGGCGAGGCCGCGTACACACTGGCCTTCGTCACACTGGACGAGGGCGTGACGCTGATGACCAACCTGGTGGATGCCGAACCCCAGCAGTTCGCCATCGGCCAGCGCGTCAAGGTGGTGTTCAAGGCCAGCGATGGCGGGCACGCCGTGCCGATGTTCACGCCGCTGTGAGCCAGGAGACACCCATGCCCACTGTGCAACGATCCGGCGCGCTGTCTCGCTTCACCGTGCTCGACGCCACGCGCGTGCGCGCCGGCCCCACAGCGGTGCGCCTGTTCGCCGACATGGGCGCACGCGTGATCAAGCTCGAGATCCCACCGGGCGCGCCCGGCAGCGACGACATGATCGGCGGGCGCGACCACAATCGCGCCGACTATGAGAACCTGCACCGCAACAAGCAGAGCCTCACGCTGAACATGAAGGCGCCCGAGGGCCTGGCGATCCTGCGTGAGCTGGTCGCCCAGGCCGATGTCTTCATCGAGAACTACCGCCCGGATGTGAAGTACCGTCTCGGCATTGGCCCCGACGATCTGCGCGCCATCAACCCGCGCCTCATCTACGCCAGCATCTCCGGCTTCGGGCAGGACGGGCCCTGCGCCAACTGGCCGGGCTTCGACTCGATCGCGCAAGGCATGGGCGGGCTGATGAGCGTGACCGGCAACCCCGAGCACGGACCCATGCGCGTGGGCATCCCGATGGCCGACCTGTGTGCCGGCCACTTCTGCGCCCAGGGCATCCTGGCGGCGCTGTTGGAGCGCGAAGTGACGGGCGAAGGCCAGTGGGTGCAGACCTCGCTGCTCGAATCGCAGATCGCCATGCTCGACTTCCAGGCCGCGCAATGGCTGATCGACAAGAAGGTGCCCGTGGCCACCGGAAACGAGCATCCGCTGACGGTGCCCACCGGCGTGTTCGCCACCAGCGACAGCTACCTCAACCTCGCCGCCATCGGCCAGTCGATGTGGAAGCGGCTGTGCCAGGCGCTGGGCGCACCTCAGCTCATCGACGAGCCGGGCTTCGGCTCCGATCCAGAACGCGTGGTGAATCGAACGCGTGTCAACGAGGCGGTCGGCGCCATCTTCAAGACCCGCAGCACAGCAGAATGGACCGAGAAGCTGCTCGCCGCCGGCGTGCCCTGCGGTCCGATCCACCGGATCGACCAGGTGTTTGCCGACGCGCAGGTCAAGCACCTGGGCATCGCGCGGCCGCTGCAGCACCCCGAGCTCGGTGACATCGAGCTCATCGGCCAGCCGGTGCGGCTGTCTGCGCACCCGCGTAACGAGCGCGAGCAGCCGATCACGCCAGCGCCGACGCAGGGCGAAGACACCGACAGCATCCTGGCCGAGCTCGGCTACACCGCGCAGCGCGTCGCCGAGCTGCGCGCCGCCTTCGTCGTCTAGGAGCACAGCCCATGGCCCGACTCGTTGCCGCCTTCGGCTCCTCGCACAGCATCATGCTGGCCTCGCAGCGCGAGGACTGGCAACACGGCTTCAAGCAGATCGATCCCAAGAACCCCTACTACTTCGACCGCGCAGGGAACAAGACCGACTACGCCGCCCTGCTTGCCGCCGCACCGCCCGGCAGCGATGCGCTGGTGACGCCCGAGCGCATGAGCGAGCGCTATGACGAGGCACAGACGGCGATGGATGAGCTGCGCAAGCGCATCCACGCGGCCCGGCTTGACGTGCTCTTGATCGTGGGCGACGACCAGACCGAGCTCTTCCGCACCACCAACAACCCGGCCATCGCGATCTATTGGGGCCCGACCATCCGCAACGGCGCAGCCGTGCTGACGGACGGCGACAACTGGGTGCAGCGCGCGCGCATGTGGCGACAGGAACCGAGCGGCGATGTGGAGTACCCGGTGCACTGCGCCATGGCGCAGTGGCTGATTCGCAGCCTGTGCGAGCGCGATTTCGACATCACGGCGATGGACGGCCTGGAGCGCGGCCAGTTCGAGGGCCATGCCTTCTCGTTCATCCACCGCCGCTACCTGCAGGGCCTGAGCCTGTCGGTGCTGCCGGTGATCATCAACACCTTCGATCCACCCAACCAGCCCACGCCACGGCGCTGTGTGCAGCTCGGCCGGGCCTTGCGCGAGTTGATTGCCGAATACCCTGAGGACCTTCGCGTCGGTGTGCTGGCCTCGGGTGGGCTGTCGCACTTTGTAGTCGACGAAGCGCTGGACCAGGGCATCCTCGGCGCGCTGGCGCGCAAGGACACCGAATGGCTGGCGGCCCTGGACCCCAAGCAACTGCAGGCCGGCAGCTCGGAAATCCGCAACTGGATCATCGCCGCAGAAGCGGTGAAAGACCTCGATCTGGACTGGGTGAGGTATGTGCCCGGCCTGCGCACACCGGCACTCACCGGCACCGGGTTGGCCTTTGCCGCCTGGAAGACCTTGGACTGATCGTCACGCGGAGCTAATTATTAAACAGCGCGTCCCATGAACACTGGCCAAGCCCCGGAACTGATCGTCGATGGCCATGTGGCGACGATCACGCTGCGGCGCCCGGCACAGGCCAATCGCCTGGAGGTCGAGGACCTGCATCGCCTGCTCGACCACTTCACTCGCGTCAACGCATCGCCCGAGATCCTGGTGCTGCGCCTCGCGGCCACCGGGCGCAGCTTCTGCAGCGGCTTCAACATCGGCAGCGTCGGTGCAGAGGGTGTCGATGCCGGCGCGCTGTTCGCCGCCGTGGCGGACGGCATCGAGGCGCTGCTGCCGGTGACGATCGCGGCGATCCAGGGTGGCGTCTACGGCGGCGCCACCGACCTCGCGCTGGCCTGCGACTTCCGCATCGGCACCCCGGCCTGCGAGATGTTTGTGCCTGCGGCGAAGCTGGGCCTGCTGTTCTACCTGAGCGGACAGGAGCGCTACGTCTCGCGCCTGGGCCTGGGCGTGGCCAAGCGCCTGCTGCTGCAGGCCGACACGTTCAACTCGCAGCAGATGCTCGACTGCGGCTTTCTTGATCGGCTGGTAGCGCCAGAGGCGCTCGAGGCGCAAGTCGAGATCCTGACCGCGACGCTCGCCGGCATGGCACCGCTGGCGCTGCTGGGCATGAAGAAGCACCTGAACCGCATCGCGCGCGGCACGGTCGAAGCCGCCGAATTCGCGCACGATGTCGCCAAGGCAGGTGGCTCTGACGACCTGCGCGAGGGCCAGCTGGCCTGGCAGCAAAGGCGCACGCCGCGGTTCTTCGGGCGCTGAATTTCCTCCTTGCCAAACCACTGGCATCGGTCGAACTTGCAGCCTCAGCGCGCTCCCCTACGGCCGCACGACCTGGCGGGCGAGTTTGAGAAAGCGCGCCCGGTCGGCTGCGCTCAGCGGCTCGAGTATCTCGTCCTGCAGGTCTCGGACGATGGGCAGCAAAGCCGTGCGAACGCGCTCGCCCTGCGTGGTCAACGAGACTTCGCGCGCCCGGCGATCGCGCTCGCTGATGACGCGTCGCACCCATCCCTTCTGCTCCAGGCGATCGATGACGCCGCCGATGGTGGCCCGGTCGTAGGCGATCACCTCGGCAATGCGCGCCTGGTCCGTGGCCGGGTGGGCATGGATCGCATCAAGGGCGGCGAATTGAACCGGCGTCAGGTCGTAGCCCGCGGCCTGGACCCGCTGCACAAAGACCTGACTGGACTGCTGATGCAGGCGCCGTATGAGGTGCCCCGCCATGTCGAGTGTTTCCATCCCCGCCTCCATCTCCAAGTTCAAGCCGCGCCGGGTGTGCTGGCTTCGGCATCAATTGATAAGTGTACACACCGTCTTGACAGCAATTGATATGCATAGATACCATTCGGGTGCGCGCTGACCCTTCGTTCCCGGCGCCCTTCACAACCAGGAGACAAGCGATGCAGTTCTACAAGGATGGATTCCGAGGCGGCAACCCCGACGTCAAGCAGGCCGCGCCCAACCGGCGCAACCGCGGCCCGAACGAGCCGCTGCCAGAAAAGGTGGACGTGCTGATCGCCGGCACCGGTCCGGCTGGCCTGTGCCTGGCGGCCCAACTGGCTCAGTTCCCCGAGATCGAGACCCTGATCGTCGAGCGCATGCCCGCCAACATCATCAAGGGCAAGGCCGATGGCATCAACACCCGCACCATGGAGATGTTCCAGGCCTTTGGCTTTGCCGACAAGGTCAAGCGCGAGACCTACTGGGTCAACCAGACCAACTTCTGGATGCCCGACCCCGCCAACCCGCAGCACATCAGGCGCGTTGGTCGGGTGCAGGACGTGGCCGACGACAGCTCGGAGATGCCGCACATCCTGATCAACCAGGCGCGGCTGCACGAGCTGTTCCTGGAGGTGATGAAGAACTCGCGCTCGCGCCTGGAGCCCGACTACAGCTGGGAGATCGTCGGCCTGACGGTGGACCCGACCACCGACGATCACCCGGTGACCGTGACCTTGAAGGACGCCAGCGGCGTGAACTGGTGGGCCACGCGCACGGTGCGGGCCAACTACGTGGTGGGCTGCGACGGCGCCCACTCGGCCGTGCGCAAGGCCATCGGTGGCGAACTGCACGGCGACGCCGCCCACCAGGCCTGGGGCGTGATGGACATCCTGGCCAACACCGATTTCCCCGACGTGCGCCAGAAGTGCCTGATCTCGTCGGCCAACGAGGGCAATGTGCTGATCCTTCCGCGCGAGGGCGGCTATGTGTTCCGCATGTATGTGGAGCTCGACAAGCTCAAGCCCGACGAGAAGGCGGCCAGCCGCAAGTTCACGCAGGACGACATGATCGCGGCCGCCAACCGCATCATCCGGCCCTACTCGATCGACGTGAAGGAGGTCGTCTGGTGGTCGGTCTACGACATCGGGCACAGCATCACCGACAAGTTCGACGACATACCCGCCGGCTCGAATCGCAACCCGCGCGTGTTCACCGCTGGCGACGCCTGCCACACCCACTCACCCAAGGCCGGCCAGGGCATGAATGTGTCGATGCAGGACACCTTCAATTTGGGCTGGAAGCTGGTGCACGTGTTGCAGGGCCGCTCCGATGCCAGCCTGCTGCGCAGCTATTCCAAGGAGCGCCTGACCGAAGCCAGGCGCCTGGTCGAAACCGACCATGAATGGGCGCGCATCATGTCGGCCCCCACCACCCAGGCTGAGCGCGAGGGCCGGGAGGAGCCGCGCATCATCCGCCAGTTCAAGGCCAACCTCGAATTCACCGGTGGCACCGCGGTCAAGTACGACAGCTCGGCCTTGTTCGCGGCCTCGGCCCACCAGGCCCTGGCCAAGGGTGAGGCCATCGGCCGGCGCTTCCATTCGGCGCCGGTGGTGCGCCTGTCCGACGCCAAGCAGATGCAGCTCGGCCATGCGGCCGAGGCCGACGCGCGCTGGCGCATCTACGCCTTCGCCGGCCAGGCCGACAGCTCGGCCCCGGGGTCGGCCATCCACAAGCTCGCCGACTGGCTGGAGCAGCACCCGGCCTCGCCGGTGGTCAAGCACACCCGCCCAAGCGAGGACATCGATGCCGTCATCGACTTGCGCGCCGTGTTTCAGCAGACGTTCGACCAGCTGGCCTGTGAGGACATGCCCTCCCTGCTCAAGCCCAAGACCGGCAAGCTCGGCCTGCAGGACCACGAAAAGATCTTCTGCGTTGACCACAAGGGCGCGGGCGACATCTTCGACATGCGCGGCATCGCCCGCGACACCGGTTGCATGGTGGTGGTGCGCCCGGACCAATACGTGGCGCATGTGCTGCCCTTGAGCGCATACGGCGAACTGGCGGCCTTCTTCGCCGGGTTTCTGCGGTGAAGTGACGCCGGCCCAGTGTCATCGCCTGCAATCCCGTCAAGGGACAGGCCATGGAAAATGAAGCAAGCACCGAGACCCGGCGCTTGCGCACTGTAGCCCGTGGCGCGGCTCCATCCGCTACCCATGTCTTCGTGCACGACACAAGGCCACTCTGCAGTAACTTCTGCAGTAACCAAGAACTGCGCATGGCGCGCAGCGAGCAAGTCTCTGCTCCGCAGAGCCGAATTCGATCTTCCTCGTCTCCACCCCAAACGCCGAAACCCGTTGATTTTCAACGGGTTTTTCGTTTCAAGCACGCCATCCCTGTGCTTTTCTCTGTGACGGCCGTGGCTCAGACGTCACGCTCGATCTCGAAGCCCAAGGTCCGATACAGGTGGAATGCCGGCACATTCTCCTTTGTCACCACAAGGTGCAACTGGTCTTCTCCATTGGCAAAGAGAGCGGCCATTGCAGAGGTGATGCAGGCGCGTGCAAGGCCTTGATTCTTGCTGCCTGGCCGTGTGAAGGAAAACGCGAGGAACGGGCGATTCCGAAAACGTGTGACCAGCGCTGCGGAGTGGAGCGTGTTGTTGCGTTCAACCACAAACGACGTGCTTGGCAGAAACACGCCGTACTCGCCGTTGACCGTCTTTCCAATCTCCGCATGTGCATCCTCGACCGTCTCCTCCTCCTGGTCGATTGTTCCCAGGTACGCATCAAAGAGAAGAAAGCCGAGTCGCTCCTGGTCTTGTTCCTCGTAGGTGCGGAGCCCTTCAACTTGTAGCCGCGGCGTGTCGTTCAAGTACACCCGCATGATTGCGCGCCTGGACATGGTTTTATGGCGCCTAACGCGCTTTCGACACAACCGCTGCGAAGCCGGCCTGCATTCTCGACAAGGAATGGAACGATGCTTCGCCAAAACGGGTGCAGTCCATCGTTGCAGTGTGAACCAAAATCCTGGGCGACCCAACCAATTCTCCAACTGAGGATGGCCCGAAATCCGCCAATGGCGTTGTCGAGAGGCGCAACATCGTCGACAAACGCGACAGCTGCGTCATCGTGGCCCAGCTCTCGCCCAAACTCAGCTCTCGCCTGATCGCCCGCTGGCAGGAACTGGAAGGCCTGCCCGTCAACGTCCGTTCTTGCGCATGAGCATTGGCGACAGCGGGCAGACTGCAGTCAATGTGTCGATTTGACGCGTTGTCGTATAAAGCGCGCACCCACCACTCTGTCGAGACCCCCCATGGACATGCAACTCGAGGGCAAACGCGCCTTGGTGACTGGCGGCAGCCGCGGCATTGGCAGGGCCATCGCCCGCGCGTTGGCCCAGGAAGGTGTCGACGTTGCCCTGCTGGCGCGTTCCGCCGACGCCCTGAACGCGGCGGCGATTGAACTGGCCTCGCAGACTGGGCGCAAGGTCGTCGGGGTCCGTGGCGACACCACCAGCGATGATTCGGTGCGCCAGGCGGTGGCCGAAGCGGTCTCGGCCCTGGGCGGCGGCATCGACATCCTGATCAACGCCGCAGCAGATCCCGCGGGTTTTGCGGGGCCGCCCAAGCTGGCCGAGATCACCGGCAGTTACTTCCATGGCGAACTCGACACCAAGGTCATGGGCTACATCCGGTGCGCACGAGAGGTCGTCGCCAGCATGCAGTCGGCAGGCTGGGGGCGCATTGTCAACATCAGCGGGCTGGCCGCACGCCAGACCGGCAACACGGTCGGCAGCATCCGCAACGTCGCGGTGGCGGCGCTGACCAAGAACATGGCCGACGAGTTTGGCCCGCTGGGCATCAACGTCACCGTCGTGCATCCCGGCCTGACGCGCACCGAACGCACCGGACCGCTGGTCGCAGCGCGGGCGACTGCCCAGGGCGTGTCCGAGAAGATCATCGAAGCGCAGATGGCGGCCACCAACACGATCAACCACATCGTCGACGCCACCGAGGTGGCCGATGTCGTGGTCTTCCTTTGCTCACCGCGGTCCCGGGCGATCAACGGCGACGCCATCGCCGTCGGCGGCGGTGGATTGCGAAGTATTCACTACTGATTTGGGCCGTCCATGCCGAGCAGCGAAGCTGCTCGTCGCCGTTCTGGCACTACCGCTTTCGGCGTTGCGGGCGAACAGATGGTTGCGGCCAAGACCTGCCCGGCATGAACGGCAGCTTCAAGCTTTTTCAGGACAGACGCCAATCCGCACAAGCGATGCGACGCCCTTGCCAGTCGTGCTCACTGGTCACGCGTTGGCGGACGTGTGGATCATTTCCGCGCAGAACTCACCAACGAGGCACACTCTTGCCAATGCTGTCGGCTTGCTCAGGCTTCATTGCAGCAACAGGGACGGTAACCTGAACAGGAATCGAGTCTGCTCAAGACGAATGCTTGATGAATTGCGCTTTCTCGTACTAACGCAGTTGCATGTGAAGCAGGAATCGCTGTCCACTGCCGTCTTCCAGCGAAAAGTTGCCGTTGTGGCCAGGCGCTACATCCAGCGTCAGTTGCAGGTTGGCCAGATAGTCGCGCTGCTCGCGGCCAAGCCAGAAGGCTGCACCACCCACCGTGCCGAGTTGCACGTCGCCGGCGCCCAGCGGCATCTCGCCCGGAGCAAGGCACATTGGTGAAGTGCCGTCGCAGCAACCGTGGCTCAAGTAGAAATAGACCTCGCCATGCTGCTCGCGCAAGCTTGCAATCAAGGTGCAGGCGGCTTCGGTGGCGGTCAGCGGTTCGATCATGATCGAGTTCCAGTGGAGAGGTTCTGAGGGAAAAGGGCGGCCAAAGCCGCCCTGTGCCCCGAACCTGGCACTTGCCAATCAGAAGAAACCGAGCGCGTTGGGCGAATAGCTCACCAGCAGGTTCTTGGTTTGCTGATAGTGGTCGAGCATGGCCTTGTGCGTTTCGCGGCCGATGCCCGATTCCTTGTAGCCGCCAAATGCGGCGCCTGCCGGGTAGGCGTGATAGCAGTTGGTCCACACCCGGCCGGCCTGGATCGCGCGGCCCATGCGGTACGCGCGACTGCCGTCTCGGCTCCACACGCCTGCGCCGAGGCCGTACGGCGTGTCGTTGGCAATCTGCAGCGCTTCAGCCTCGTCCTTGAAAGTGGTCACCGCCAGCACGGGGCCGAAGATCTCTTCGCGGAACACACGCATGCTGTTGTTGCCCTTGAACAGGGTCGGCTGAATGTAGTAGCCGCCCGCCAGGTCACCACCCAGCTCGGCCTTGCCGCCGCCGATCAGCACTTGCGCGCCCTCCTGCTTGCCCACTTCCAGGTAGGACAGGATCTTGTCCATCTGCATCGCCGAGGCTTGTGCGCCCATCATCGAATCGGTGTCCAGCGGGCTGCCTTGCTTGATCGCCGCCACGCGCTTCAGCGCACGCTCCATGAACTTGTCATAGATGGACTCCTGGATCAATGCGCGACTGGGGCAGGTGCAGACCTCGCCCTGATTGAACGCGAACAGCACCAAGCCTTCAACCGCCTTGTCGAAGAAGGCATCGTCGGCCGCGGCGATGTCCTCAAAGAAGATGTTGGGGCTCTTGCCACCCAGTTCCAGCGTGGCCGGAATCAGATTGGTCGCTGCGGCCTGCGCGATCACTCGCCCAGTGGCCGTGCTGCCCGTGAAGGCGATCTTCTGGATCCGCTTGCTCGTGGCCAAAGGCATGCCCGCTTCACGGCCATAGCCATTGACGATGTTGAGCACACCGGCGGGCAACAGGTCTGCGATCAACTCGGCCAGCACCAGGATGCTCACCGGGGTGCTTTCGGCGGGCTTCAGCACCACACAGTTGCCCGCGCCCAGCGCAGGCGCCAGTTTCCAGGCCGCCATCAGGATCGGGAAGTTCCAGGGAATGATCTGGCCGACCACGCCCAGAGGCTCGTGGAAGTGGTACGCGATGGTGTTGCCGTCGACCTCGGTGAGAGAGCCTTCCTGCGCACGCAGGCAGCCAGCGAAGTAGCGGAAATGATCGGCGGACAGCGGAATGTCGGCATTCAGCGTCTCGCGGATCGCCTTGCCGTTGTCCACCGTCTCAGCGTAAGCCAGCAACTCGAGGTTGGCGTCGATGCGGTCGGCGATCTTGAGCAGGATGTTGGCGCGTTCTGCGGCTGGAGTGGCGGCCCACTTGGCCGTGGCAGCGTGGGCAGCGTCCAGCGCCAACTCAATGTCGCGGGCACCGGAACGCGCAGCCTTGGTGTAAGGCTTGCCGGTGATCGGTGTGATTACATCGAAGTATTGGCCCTCCACCGGCGGAACGAACTTTCCGCCAATGAAGTTGTCGTAGTGCGCCTTGAAGGCGAGTTTGGCGCCAGGGGCACCAGGTGCGGCGTAGATGGTCATCTCTGTTTCCTTGTGGTCCAGGGTGAAGCGCAGCAAGTCACGCAGTGGCTTTCGGCAATGCGCGCGGTCATCGACTGCGTGGCTGCAAATCGCAATCCGCGTGCCAGGGGCTCGGACCCCGAAAGAGCGCTGATTTGCCAGGGCGCACCTGGGAAAAGCCCTTCGCGAGCCGCTGATGGAGCCGCTTGGCGTGAGGCCCTGTGTCCATGCAGGACAAGGAGCCGATCCATGCCGGCGCATGGCCGGCCATCCATCGCGTTGTTGCCTATGAAATTCAAAGCATAGGACTTGTGATCTGAATCCGGCGGCGCCCGCTTCCGATGCACTTTGGCAATCGATAGGTCTGATGCATCGGCGCGCCTCTAGAAGAACCGACGCTGGGAAACGCATCGTGGTCAATTCGTCGGGCCAGTTTCTGGCGTTGCTGCCAGGCAATCGCGCGGTTCCGCGAACGCATTGCAAGGCTTTGAGGGAACGCGCGCACGTGAAGGCCGTGCGGCCGCCTTGCCAGTGTTTGGTTCTGGAACACGATAGATGGGCGATGCCCGCTGGCCGCCAGCCCTATGCAACTCAAGACATATCAACTTGAAGGCAGCAATTGGATAACCTGAAGGCATTTCAGGAGGAAACAATGCTGGCTGGTCTTTCGATTCGACGGTCGATCTGCGCGATGGCTCTTGCACTCACTTCGGCGCTGACTCATGCGCAGGGCACCTCTGCACCCAGGCCTGATGCTGTATGGGGAAGCGGCCCCAACACGTTTAGCCTGGCCACAGGCAGCCCCGGTGAGTTGGGCCTGCTCGAAGTGCTCGCGGTTGATTTCGCCAAGAGCCACAACGCGACGATTTCGTGGTTCAAGGCAGGTTCGGGCCAAGCCATGCGGCTGCTCCAGGAGCGCAAGGTGGACATGGTGCTTGCCCACGCGCCGCCGGCTGAGCGCAAGGCGGTGGCCGACGGCTGGGCCAACGGCCGACGGCTGATCGGGTCGAACGAGTTCTGGATTCTCGGCCCGGCCGAAGACCCGGCCAAGCTTGCCGCTGCGAGTGATGCGGCGGACGCGTTCCGGCGAATCCTGGACTCCGGCGCGAAGTTCGTTTCGCGCGGCGACAACTCGGGAACGCATCAAAAGGAGAACGAGATCTGGAAGGCGGCGGGCCGCACGCCGGGCAGTGCTGGCCTGATCGTTACCAAGGACTTCATGACGGCGAGCATGCGCCGTGCGAACGACGAGGGCGCCTACTTTCTGACCGACTCCAGCACCTTCATCGTGGAACGGCGCAACATGCCGAAGCTGAAGTTGGTTTTCCGCGGGGGTGAAATCCTTGCCAATCCGTACCACACCCTGTACCTGACGGACCCGACGCCTGGCGCCGTCACGGCCCGCAAGTTCGGCGAATACCTGGCCTCGGAAAGGGTTCAAGCCCTGATGCGGGATTTCGGCAAGGAGAAGTACGGCGAGCCCATGTACAACGATGCTGCGACCACGGCCCGAATCGTCGGCGACTGACAATCACGAGGCGAGCCACGTGCGCAACTCTGTCCACACGCCGGTGCGCTTCGCAGTTGTCGAGGCCGTCGCCACCGATGGGTGTGGAGCGGTGATCAGTTGAGGTGAATGCTGTTCGGAAACGCACAGACGCTGCCTGACCAAGGCGCAACCATGCGCTCGCGCCCAGGAGACCCCCACATGCTGCTCGAGACTTTCTCTGCCAAGACACTGAAGCTGGCCAACCGGATGGTGATGGCGCCTTTGACGCGCAGCCGCGCAACGCCCGATCACACGCCGAATGACTTGATGGCCACGTACTACGGCCAACGCGCGACCGCAGGCCTGATCATCACGGAGGGCACTTCACCCAGCCCCAACGGTGTGGGCTATCCGCGCATCCCAGGGCTCTACAACGCCACGCAGGCCACTGCATGGAAGGCCACCACGGCGGCCGTCCACGCACAAGGCGGAAAGATCTTCGTGCAGTTCATGCATTGCGGTCGCGTGGCGCACGTGGCCAACCTGCCGGCTGGCGCCGAGGTGCTCGGGCCAGGCACCGCGGCGTGCCCAGGTGAGATGTACACCGACGCACTCGGCATGCAGCCCTACAGCCCACCACGAGCGATGACCGAAGCCGACATTGCGCACGCCGTGGACGAACACGTGATTGCCGCAAAGCTTGCGCTGGACGCAGGCTTCGACGGTGTCGAACTGCATGGCGCCAATGGCTACCTGATCGAGCAGTTCCTGAATCCGCTCGTCAACTTGCGCACCGACACACACGGCGGCAGCATCGAAGGACGCAATCGGCTGGCGCTCGAGATCGCAGCGGCCACCGTCTCGGCCATCGGTCGCGACCGGGTCGGGATGCGGCTCTCGCCCTACGGCGTGTTCAACGGCACGGGTGAGTTCCCACAGGTGCAGGCGCAATACCTGGCCTTGGCCGAGCGCTTGTCAGCGCTGGGCCTGCTCTATCTGCACCTTGTCGATCACGAGTCCATGGGCGCGCCACCGGTACCCGCCGAGTTCAAGCTCAAGCTGCGCGCCGGCTTCGATGGCCTGTTCATCCTCTCTGGTGGGTTTGACCATGCCAGTGCCGAACGGGCTCTGCTCGAGAAGCGCGGTGACCTGGTCGCCTTCGGCCGCCCGTTCCTGGCCAATCCCGACCTCGTGACGCGGATGCGCAAGAACGCACCGCTCAACGCCCCAGATCAGGCGACCTTCTATGTGCCAGGGGAGAAGGGGTACACCGACTACCCCTCGCTGCCAGGCTGAAGGCATCAGCGCCTGGCAAGGCTACGGCCCGGCGCCTGCCGCGCGCCGAGCCGCGTAGGGCTCGAGAGCGCATCACTGCACCGGCACATAGCGACGCCCTGGCCCGGCTGCCTGCGCAAGCCGGTCTGCCACGGCCGCCATCACATCCCGGTTCCACCCCATGCCCATGTGGCTGCTGTTGACCTCGATGTCGTGCACGAGGCTCGACGGTTTGTCATGCAGACAGGTCTGCCACGCCACCACGCCGTCCGAGCGGCTGTAGATCGACGTGGTGCGCATCGGTGGGGGCTTGCGCAGGCGGCTGCTCAGCGCCGCATCCATCGCTGACGAATTGCCGCTCAACAGGCGAAACAGCCAGCCCACGTTGGTGTGATCGGCCCCCGCGTTGAAGGGCGTTCCGATGGTGATCACCTGGCGGATGCGCGGCGACATCAGCTTGCCCAGCTCGCGCGCATAGAGCCCGCCCAGGCTCCAGCCGATGAGTGTGGCGGGCTGGGTGTGGCCGGCGAGCAGATCGTCCACGTGGGCCTTCAATTCATCCAGCCAGACATCGAGATCACCTTGCGGGCCGGTGTTGAAACCCTGGCCCCAGTCCACCGCGTCGTAGCCCAGTGAGCGGCAGTGCGCTCGCAGGGCTGCGACGGATTTCCCGTCCGCGCCCAGGCCCGGAAAGATCACCACGGGATGGCCGTCGCCGGGCTTGACTTCGTCCGGCCGTCGCAAGGTGTGCCGCGCAAACTCCATCGCGGCACGGAAGGGCTCGGCACCCAGCAGCGCCAGCGATGGGCGTTGAACAGACAGCGCTTCGGGATGGTTCATGCCATCAGCGCGCGCTGCCGCGTCGGAACAGGTTCACGATCGCCAGCAGGATGGCGGCGCCGACAAAGGAGACGAACAAGGCCGGCATGCTGAAATTGTTTTGATTGATCGTCCCAACGCCGACCAGCGGCGAGATGAACCAGCCGCCGAGCATGGCGCCGACAACGCCCACCACCACGTTGAGGAACATGCCTTGCTGGCCATTGGTCTTCATCAGGATGCTTGCAAGCCAACCAATGACACCGCCGACGATCAGCCAGATGATGAAATTCATAAGTGCTCTCCAGGTTATTGAGTTTGTCCAGCGCAAATTGCGCAGGGTTTGAGCAGCCATGTTTGCGCCAGCGCATGGCTGCGTCTGTGCGGCTTCGCACGAGTCCACGCACCAGCACGAGGCCTGGCAAACAAGCGGCCTGAGCAGCCGCTCGCAAAGCTCGGGCCCCTGTGGCTCTACGAACGCCAGAGCAGGCGCGCAAACAGGGCGCCCAGCGCAAGCGCGCCAGCGATGGATGCCAGCGGGTTGCGTCGCACGGTGCTGCGCGCGCCTTCGGCCCAATCGTCACGCGCCACGCGCAATTGCTCGGTCTTTGCCGTGATCACTTCTGTGGCGGCCGTGACGGTCTCGCCCAGTTGGTTCACCACGGGTGCGGCGCGGTCGGCCATGCGATCAATGGTGTGGTGTGCACCCTTCACCACGTTCTTCAGCACCACCGCGGCGGGCGCCGGGGCGTTCTCGCTGCCGGGCAGCATGGAGGTGTCGGGCACGGCCACACGGTGATCGCTGGTGGGCCAGGGGACATCGGACGCGCTGTCGTTGCCGAGGTGTTCGTTCATGACATTTCCTTTTCGGCACGGGCGGCCTTGGTCAGCAGTTCATCCTTGCGCGCGGCCATGCGGGCACCGAGCTCGACCAGGTCCAGCGACGTGGTCTTGGCCTTGGTGAACATCTCGGCCTGCTCTTCCTTCACGTGGTGCTTGACGTATTCAGACAGCACCTTCACCTTGGCGTCGTACATCTCGCCGTCGGGCTCCACGCCTTCGAGCTGCGCGATCAGGTCCTTCACGCCGCCGTGCTCCACCGTGGCCTCGGGCACCAGCAGCTTGTCCTTCAAGGCCGTCTTCACGGCCGGGTAGAAGATCTCTTCCTCGATCTGTGCGTGCACGGTGAGCGCCGTGCACAGCTCGGCGACCAGGGCCTTCTTGTTGGCGACCGAGCGGGTCTTCTCGTACTCGGCAAACAGCTGGCTCACGGCCTCGTGGTCGGCCTTGAGCAGGGCGATGGCGTCCTTGGGTGCCGGTTTGGTCTTGTCGGCGGTGGTGGTCTTGGTGGTGGTCATGGCTGTCCTTGAGTGGTTGAATGAAGCTTGACTTGTCGTCAGTGCTGAAGAGCGATTCGACTGCGTGGATCTGCATTGCCGAGGTCGAACACCTGCTGCACCGACTTCACGTCGGGAAGTACATACACATTGGCGTGTTGATGAGAAAAGAGCGTCTGGACATATCGGTCGTAGAACGCTGCGGGCACGTTGATGCAGCCGTAGGAGATCCGGTTGTCGTCGGCGGACGGCGACGCCAGCCGCTCCGCCCGATGCTCGAGCGGGTTGCTGAGGCGCACTCGGTGCATCGAGACCGCAGCGTCGTAGTCGACCCAGACCACGTCCTCGCCCGTGGCATTGATGCCGCGCTCGCCCACAAATCGGCCAGCCGGCGTGGTGCGCTCGCTGGCCAGGATCGAGGACATCGCGCGCGATCCAATGCCTGGCACGGACTCGTCACCCCGTGCTGCCCCCACCAGCACGGCAGACGACGCCACCAGGCGCGCATCGGCGTCGAAAACGTGCATCTGCGCCGAGCGCTTGTCCACCAGGATGAAGGCGCTGCTGCCGTTGTCGCGGGTGTCGGCAATCCGGTCTGCCACCCAGCGCAGGTCCTGGCTGGGCGTGACCGCCCCAAACTCGGCGACCCGCTTCGTGCTCGGCACCTGCAGCACCACAGCCGTTGGCAGATCGGGGGCCACCCACGCTCTTGGCGTCAGGCCGGTCCATGCAGCGAGCATGAGCAAGGCCAGTGCCGCGGTGCCCACCGTCACACCGAGCTTGCAACCGGACTTCAGGTCATCGAGGTCCATGCTCATGCAGACGCACCGGCTGGATGGCGGCGCCCTGGGCCCGAAGCGATGCGTGCGTTCAAGTGCGGTCCCTGCGGTTCAGGCGGATTTCAGTTGCGGTCAGCTTGCGCGTTGCGCTCGGCCGGCATGGTGCTGCCGTCGCTGTTCATCGTGGTGCCCGTGTTGGAGCGGTTGTTCGGCAGGCTCGACTCCATCGGCGCCGCCGACGGGCTTGTCGATGGCTGCATGCCCGAACTCGACGACGAAGCTGCCGGGCTGGCGGTTTGTGCGTAGGCGAAAGTGATCGCACCTATCATGGAGATGGCGGTGACGGTGGCGACGACGAACTTGGTTGCATTCATGTGAGTGGTCCTGGGAAGCGGAAGTTAAAGGCCCGAAAAGCCGGGGTGAGTGCACCGTAACGGGCGGGTTCGGCTGGGTCTGTTCGACAACGCACGCCATCCGTCCGAGGGCGCAAGGCACATGCGCGCCACCGCACAGACCCATCACAGCCCCACTGCGCCAATGGGTTCTGATGAGCGCATGGCCAGCCCGCTGCAAAGTAGCGCCTGCGCAGCCCACAGCACGCAACACGAAGACACCATGAATTCGCCTCGCCTGGACCTGGCCCCAGAACCGAGCTACCCGATTGCCCCTGCCGTCGCGCGCAGCGTCACACCGCATGTGGTGATCATCGGCGGCGGCTTTGCCGGCTTGTGGTGCGCGCGCGGGCTGGCGTCTGCGCCGGTTCACATCACCTTGGTGGACAAGGCCAATCACCACCTGTTTCAGCCCTTGCTCTACCAGGTGGCCACGGCGGGCCTGTCTGCTGCAGACATCGCTGCGCCCTTGAGGCACATCCTGCGCGGCCAGCGCAACGTGCAGGTGCTGATGGCTGAAGTGAGCGGCATCGATGTCGCAGCCAAGACGGTGCAGTTGGGCGGCATGGTGGCGTCACGGTCCCTGCCCTACGACCAGCTGCTGGTGGCCAGCGGCGCCACCCACGCTTACTTTGGGCATGACGAATGGGCCGCGCACGCACCGGGCTTGAAGACGCTCGACGATGCGCTGGCCATTCGGCGCCGCGTGCTGCTGGCCTTCGAGCAGGCCGAAGCCGCCACCAGCGAGGACGAGCGCCGGGCCTGGCTGCACTTCGCCATCGTGGGCGGTGGGCCCACGGGCGTGGAACTGGCCGGCACCTTGGCCGAGATTGCACGCCACACGCTGCGCCATGAGTTCCGGCAGTTCGACCCGGGGCTGGCCCTGGTGCGGCTCATCGAGGCCGGCCCCACGCTGCTGTCCAGCTTTCCGCCTGCCTTGCAGCAGCGCACCCGGGCCCAGCTGGAATCCTTGGGCGTGCAAGTCTGCTGCGGCACGCCGGTGGCTGACATCACCGAAACAGGCTACCTGCTCGGCGAGCGCTTCGTGCCCTGTCGAACGGTGCTGTGGGCCGCAGGCGTGGCCGCGTCGCCCTTGGGCGCGATGCTGGGCGCGCCGCTCGATCGCGCCGGCCGCGTGAAGGTCAACCCCGACCTCAGCCTGCCAGGGCATCCGGAGGTGTTTGTCGCGGGCGACCTGGCCGCCGTGGCACGGCCCGACGGCCGACCCGTGCCCGGTGTGGCCCCTGCGGCCAAGCAGATGGGCGCGCACGTGGCCCGCAGCCTGCGTGCGCGCATCGCGGGCCGCAGCGCGAAGCCCTTCGTGTATGCGGACCACGGCAACCTCGCCACCATCGGACGCATGGCGGCGGTGGTGGACCTGCGAGGCTTTCAGTTCTCGGGTTTGCTGGCCTGGTGGTTCTGGCTGGCCGCGCACGTGTTCTTCTTGATCGGCTTTCGCAACCGCATCAGCGTGCTGTTGAACTGGGCCATGGCCTATTGGACCTACCAGCGCGGCGCGCGCATCGTGCTCGGCCCGGACCGCCCTGCGCAAGGCCCGCCCTGACCGCAGCGCGCGGCACTGAACTCGACAACAGCCCGTCAGGCACGCCGTCGGCTCGTTGCCCTGGGTTTGCTTGCTGCAGTCCTCGGGTTGGCCGTCTCGCGGTCCCTGGTCAGGCGCTGGCGTGCGATGGCAGCCTGCCCGGGCAAATGTTCGATACCGAACGGACGCCATGAGCTTCGGCCCCCACAGTGGGTGTTGTGCCCAGCGCCTGCTGTTGAGCTTGCATCTGGGGTCGACTAGAAATCAACCGAGGAATGGTGATGAAGGGTTTTGTGCAAGACATCGAGGGCCTGGCGATCCGCAACAACGAGTTCCGCAGCGTGCTGTACACCGCCAAGAACTGCCAGCTCGTGCTGATGGCGCTGAAGCCGCAGGAAGAGATCGGCGCCGAGGTTCACAAGCTCGACCAGTTCTTCAGGGTCGAAGAGGGCAACGGCGAGGCCGTGCTCGACGGCGTCACACGCTCGATCCAGGCCGGGTTCGCGGTGCTCGTGCCGGCCGGCACCAGGCACAACATCATCAACACGGGCAGCAAGCCCCTGAAGCTGTATACGCTGTACGCGCCACCCAATCACCGCGACGGCGTGGTGCACCACACCCGCGCGGATGCCGAGGCCGACACCGAACACTTCGATGGCAAGACAACGGAGTAATCTGTCGGGCCGTAGCAGCTTGCGGAGTCCGACATGCTGACCGACTCGCAGTTTCTCGCCCTGCCCGATGCCGGCGATGCCATCCCCGACACGCGGCGTGAGCTGGCCGCAGCGGCGCCCAAGGCCTCGTCCACCCTGCTCGACAGGCTCATCGACATCAACCTCGATGACCTCTTCGATGCGGCAGGGTTGATGGGCCTGCGGCACAGCCCTCTGCAGCGTTTGCTCAGGCCGTCCGCCCGCCGTTTTGCACTCGTGGCGCAGGCCTTCGATCAGCTCGTCGGCGAGCGTGGGCTGGCCCATGGCAGCGCGTGGTTGGCGCGCCGGATGGCCGGGGGCACGCAAGTCTCGGGCGGCGAGCATGTGCCGGCCACGGGGCCGGTGGTCGTCCTGGCCAATCACCCAGGCATGACCGACACGGTGGCGTTGATCTCGAGCCTGGCATTGCGCCCTGATCTGCGCGTGATTGCGCTGGACCGCCCCTTCCTGCGCGCCCTGCCCCAAGTCGCCGGGCACCTGATCCTGGTGCCCGACCATGAAGTGGGGCGCATGGGTGCATTGCGGGCGGGCGTGAAGCACCTCTCGCACGGTGGCGCGCTGTTGACATTTCCGGCAGGCGAGATCGAGCCCGACCCGGCCACCTTCGGGCGACGCCAGGCGGTGGCGTCGGTGCAGGGCTGGTCCGAAAGCTTTGTGCTCTTCGCTCGGCGCGTGCCGCAAACCAGATTCATCCCGGCGATTGTCAGCAACGTGATTTCGCGGGAGACGCAGCGCCACGCGCTCACGCTGCTGCGCCGCAGCGCCCATGACAAGCAGCGGCTTGCAGCGGCCTTGCAGGTGGCCCTGCCGCGCTATCAGAAGCTGGTGACGCAGGTGGCCTTCGGCCCGGCCAAGGTGGCCAATGACGGCGTTGAGGAATCGCTGCGTTCGGTGATCGTTGGCGAGGTCTGCCGCTTGATTGAAGCGTCGCCCCGCCAGTGGCCCTCGAGCCCATGACGGCCACCTGGGCCGAGGCCTGCTGGCTGGTCGAGCCTGGCCGAGCCGAGCTGCGCCTCGAAACCTTGCCTGAGCCCAGCGCAGGCCAGGTGCGGGTGCGCACCCTGCACAGCGGCATCAGCCGCGGCACCGAGACCCTGGTGTATCGCGGTGAGGTGCCGGCCAGTGAGTTTGAGCGCATGCGAGCACCGTTCCAGGCGGGCGATTTTCCGGGCCCGGTGAAGTATGGCTACTGCAATGTGGGCACCGTGGAAGCCGGCCCCAGCGAGCTGGTGGGCCGTGCAGTCTTCTGCCTCTACCCGCACCAGACACGCTATGTGGTGCCCGCCGATGCGGTGCATGTGCTGCCCGACGGGGTGCCGCCGGCTCGCGCCGTGCTGGCGGCCCAACTGGAGACCGCCATCAATGCCTTGTGGGACGCTGCCCCGCGCCTGGGCGATCGCATCAGCGTGGTCGGCGCAGGCACCGTGGGCTTGCTGGTGGCCTGGCTGGCGGGCAGCATGCCGGGCTGCGAGGTGCAGGTGGTGGACACGCAGGCAGCGCGACGCGAAATCGCCGACCACCTGGGCGTGAGTTTCGCCCTGCCGGAAGCCGCGCGCGACGAAGCGGATCTGGTGATCCATGCCAGCGGGCGGGCCGAGGGACTGGCCACGGCCTTGCGGCTGGCGGCCTTCGAGGCCACTGTGCTAGAGCTGAGCTGGTACGGGCAGCGCGAGGTGAATGTGGCGCTGGGCGGGGCGTTTCACTCGCGCCGGCTGCAGCTCAAGAGCTCGCAGGTGGGGCAGGTGGCCGCAGCGCAGCGCAGCCGTTGGAGCCACCGCCGCCGCCTGGCCCTGAGCCTCTCGCTGCTGACTGCCCCGGCGCTCGATGCCCTCATCACCGATGCAGCGCCCTTCTCTGACCTGCCCGCCGTGTTGGCGCGCCTGGCCGCGTGCACCGCCGACGCCACCTTGTGCCATCGAATCGACTACCCCTGAAATCTTCATTGCAAGGATCACCATGTACAGCGTCACCGTCCGCGACCATTTCATGATCGCCCACAGCTTCGAGGGCCAGGTTTTCGGCCCGGCACAACGCATGCATGGAGCGACCTACGTCGTGGACCTCGAGCTGCGCCGCGAGCAGCTGGATGCGGACGGCATCGTGGTGGACATCGGCTTGGCCACTCAGGTCTTGCACGCGGTGTTGGCCGAGATGAACTTTCGCAACCTCGACGAGGAGAGCGCCTTCCAGGGGCTCAACACCACCACCGAGTTTCTGGCGCGCGTGGTCTTCGATCGCGTGGCCGCCCGCATCGCTGCCGGAGAACTGGGCCCGAATGCCGGTGGCCTGTGCCAAATGAAGGTGAGCCTGCACGAGTCGCATCTGGCATGGGCCGCCTACGAGGGCGTGCTGCCCGCGCGCGCGGCGGCCTGAGGCTGCCACGCGTGCACCGCATGCCCATGCGCCCCTTGGCCTTCGTCGTGCCCGGTGATCTGGGCAGCTTGACCGGCGGCTACGCTTATGACCGCAGGATGATCGCCGGCCTGCGCGAAGCGGGCCGCGCGGTCGACCTCGTCACGCTGGGTGCCGGCTTCCCTTGGCCGGACGCGCCTGCGCTGGCCCACGCCGCGCAGCACCTGGCCGCTTTGCCGGACGCTGCGACGGTGATCGTCGATGGCCTGGCCTTTGGTGCCCTGCCCGAGCTCGCCGAGCAGCACGCGGCGCGGCTGCGCTGGCTGGCCTTGGTTCATCACCCACTGGCGCTGGAAACAGGCTTGAGCCACCAACAAGGCCGCACGCTCTTCGACAGTGAACGGCGTGCGCTGGCCGCCGCGGCTGGCGTGATCGTCACCAGTGCGGCCACGGCCCGCGCGCTGGCCCGTTATGGCGTGGCCGCCGAACGGGTGCAGGTGGTGATCCCCGGCACGGACCCCGCGCCACTGGCCGCGGGATCGGGCGCGGAGGCGCAGCGCCTCGGCTTGAACCTGCTCTGCGTCGCAACCCTCACGCCGCGCAAAGGCCATGCCGTGCTGATCGAAGCCCTGCGCGGCCTGCAGCGCCGTGGCTGGGCCCTGCACTGCGTGGGCAGCGCCACGCGCGATGTGTACACGGCCAATGCCCTGCGCCTGGCCCTTGCCGAATGCGGCCTGGGTGATCGGGTGCACCTGCATGGCGAGGTCTCGGCCAGCGCGCTGCAGAGCCTGTATTCGCAGGCCGACGCGGTGGTGCTGCCTTCTCATTTTGAAGGTTATGGCATGGCGCACGCCGAGGCGCTCGCGCATGGCCTGCCGGTGGTGAGCACCACCGCCGGCGCCATCCCCGACACGGTGCCGGCGGACGCCGGTGTGCTCGTGCCGCCGGGCGACGTGCCGGCCCTGCGCACGGCCTTGGCGGCCCTGCTCGACGATCCTGCCTTGCGCGCCCGACTGCGTGCCGGCGCGCAAGCCGCCCGTGCCGCCTTGCCCACCTGGCCGCAGGCTGTTGCCCGCTTTGCGGCCGCGGTTGAAACGCTCGAGCGCCAATGCGCGGGGGCCACGCCATGAGCGGCTTCAGTGCCGACTGGCTGCGCTTGCGCGAGCCCTTCGACCGCGCGGCCCGCCAGGATCTGGCCGCGGCGCTGGGCCTGCCCGCAAGCCTGGCGCGATGGCGCGGTCGCTCGCGCGGTCAGGCGCTGACGGTGGTCGATCTGGCCTGCGGCCATGGTGCCAACCTGCGGGCCCTGGCGCCGGTGCTGGGTGGCGCACAGCATTGGCGCCTCGTCGATCATGACCCGGCCTTGCTCGCGGCGGTGCCGGACGCGCTGGCCGAGTGGGCCCGCCTCAAGCACTACCACTTCATGCCCGAAGGCGCTGAGAAGGCCATCGCCATCAGCGGCCCCAACTTCCACGCCACCGTCGCCTGTCAACGCATCGATCTGGCGCGCGATCTGGCGAGCCTGGACTTCGGCGAGGCGCCGCTCGTCACCGCCAGCGCGCTGCTCGATCTGGTCTCGGCGACCTGGCTGAATTCGCTGATCGTGCAGGCGAGCGCCGCAAACGCCGCCATGCTGTTTGGATTGACCGTTGACGGCCGCACGGCCTGGGCGCCGGCCGACCCGGATGACGCACTGGTTCACGGCCTCTTCACGCAACACCAGTGCCGCGACAAGGGCTTCGGGCCGGCCTTGGGGCCGCAAGCCGCCGCTCACGCCATGCAGCAGATGGCGCGCGCCGGCTTTGCGACGCAGCAGACGCAGACCGATTGGCACATCGATGGCGCGCTGGCGCCGCAGATGCTGCGCGCCATGCTCGACGGCATGTCCGCTGCAGCGCTGGAGCAGGAGTGCGCCGCACGAGAGGCCGTCCGCGCGTGGCAGGCACGGCGCATCGCGGCCACCAGCGGCACGCACTTGCAGGTGGGGCATGTGGACCTGCTGGCCACGCCCACCTAACGCACCAAGTGCAGATCCAGGTCCCACAAATGATCCGGCCCCATTCGATGCACACGGCATGGCGGGCGAGCGCAGTCGGCCAGGCGCGCCGGGCCCCCGAAGCGCAGGCCCGGCCGCCCGTCGCCGATGATGACGGGCGCCACGGCAAGGTGCAGGCGATCGAGGCAGCCCTGCGCGAGAAAGCGCGACACCGTCACGCCACCCCCTTCCACAAACAGCCGATTCAATCCACGCGCGTGCAGCGCCGCCACGGCGTGCGCAAGCTGCAGCGTGCCATCGCTTCGCAGCAGGCCGCTGACAGCCAGCACGCGGCTGGCGCCGACCTGCGCCACGGCCGCGTCGCGCCACTGGGCATCGCACAACCACAGGGTGGGTGCCTGCCCGTCATTGAACACGTGAGCGGTGTGCACCTGCCCGGCCAGGCGCAGTTGCGGATCGAGCAGCACGCGGGTGGGGTGCGGGCCGGTCACGCGGCGGGTGGTCAACTGCGGGTTGTCGGCCGCCACCGTGCCGGCGCCCACGATCACCGCGTCGCACAGGGCGCGCAGGCGGTGCAGGTGCAGCAGATTCTCGAGGCCGTTGATGAAGCTTGAATCGCCGGTGCGCGTCGCCACGCAGCCGTCCAGGCTCTGGCCCAACTGCGCGATCACCCACGCGCCACCCTCGGGCCGAAAGTCCACCACGGGTTTGAACAGCTCGAACAGCTGCAGCGCCTCGGCGTGCCATGGGCCGTGCAGCTGCCAGCCGCTGTCGCGGGCCCAGCGCAGGCCGTCGTGGGGCAAGGCCGGGATCTCGGCCGGCGTGCGCGCCTTGGCAATGCGCAGCAGCATCGGCCACAAGTCCGCGGCCGAGCGTGCATCGTCATTCAAGGCGGGCGCACCGGTTGAAGCAGGTGCGTCATTCATCGGGCTTGTTGCATGCGGGACTGACCGGTGTGAGGGCTGTACGCCATTCTCAACTCGAAGACGACTGCAAGGGCAGCCCGATCATGAAACCACTTTCGCTGAAAACTCAACGGCCAGGCCCTGAGCCCACCACCCCGCAGGCCGCGATCCGGCTCGACCGGATGCAGACCGAGTTTCGGCGCGGGCGTCCCGTGGTCATGCAGGCCGCCTTTCCGGCTGCGCCCCTGGTCTTGCTGGCGGCGGTGGAAACCCTGGCTGCGTCGCAGCTGCAGGCCCTGGTGCAGGCAGGGGGTTCGCCTCGCCTGGTGCTCACTGCAGAGCGCATGCGAGCCAGTGGCTGCGGGCAGGTGCCCGGCGCGCGCGCCTTGCTTCTCGAGCCGCCCTTCACCCTGGATCATGTGCAGCGGCTGGCGGCGGTGCTGCCGAAGGCCGCCAGCACGGCGGATGCCAGCAAGCTGCTGGAGGCACGCCCTGCCGGGCCGGCGCTGGAGGCCGCACTGCGGCTGACCAAGCGCGCCCGCCTCGTGCCAGCGCTGCTGATGTTCGAGCTGCAAGCCACGGCGCTGGCCGGGCTGCGACAGGCGGAAGTGCACTGGATCTTCGACACGGATCTGATCGGATCGACCGCACCCAACGCTGAATCAATAACACCATTGATACGCGTCAGCGACGCGCACCTGCCCATTGCGGCCTGCGATGACTGCACGCTCGTCTTGTTCCGCGAGCCGCATGGTGATGCCGAGCACGTGGCCATCGTCATCGGCCAGCCGGACTTGAGCCGCCCAGTGCCCGTGCGCATGCACTCTGCATGCCTGACGGGCGACCTGCTCGGCAGCAAGCGCTGCGATTGCGGCGACCAGTTGCGGCTGGGCGTGGAGCGCCTGGCAGAGACGGGTGGCGTGCTGCTCTACCTGGCGCAAGAGGGGCGCGGCACTGGCCTGGCCAACAAGCTGCGAGCGTATCGCCTGCAGGATGCGGGGCTGGACACCATCGACGCCGATCGCTACCTGGGCTTCAGCGCGGACGAGCGTGATTTCGGCCCGGCGGCGGCGATGCTGCAGCAGTTGGGCATCACACGCATCCAATTGCTGACGAACAACCCGCACAAGATCGACGCGCTGCGGCGGGCGGGCCTGGATGTGGTGGACCGGGTGCCGCTGCTGGCGCCCGTCAACCCCTTCAATGTGCGCTACGTGCAAACCAAGCACGAGCGCGCCGGGCACTTTGCGCACGCGCCTGCGGCCCAGACGGTGGCCGACGAACTGCGCGGCTAGGGCAGCGGGTGCCGGGCCACCTCGCCCAGCAGCAGCACCAGCCGATCCGCCCAATGGCTGAGCAGGCGCTCGCCCTTGGCCGCGGTGGCGGCAGCAGCGTTGCCGCACGCGCCATCGGGGTTCACGTCCTGCATCATCCAGCCGAGGCCCGCGGGCTTCTCCAGGCCCAGCACGCCGCCCCGCGCTGCCAGCGCGCGCCCCGTTGACGGGAAGTCGGCCAGCGCTTCTCGCCGCACGAGATCCGGGCGCAGGTGCAGCATCACCGAGGTCTCCACCGCGCCGCCATGCAGCCCGTGCGCCAGCTCGTCCACATCGAACAGGCCCTCGGGCATGCCGAGCGCAAAGCTGTGGGCGCGCACCACCAGCATGCCGCAGTCCACGCGCAGGCGCAGCGCCACCTGATCCACATGCGCGCGTTGCCCGCCGTGGCTGTTGAAGATCACCAGCTTGCGCACCCCCGCCCGCGCCACGCTCTGCCCCACCGACAGCCACAGGCCGAGCAAGGCCTGCAGTTCCACGCTCAAGGTGCCCTTGAAGGCCGTGTGCTCGAGGCTGTCGCCCACCGGGAGTGCCGGCAGGACGAGCACCGAGCTCTCGGCCGGCAGGCGCTGCATCATCAGGCGCACCACGCCTTCGTTGATCACCGCGTCGGTGGACAGCGGCAGGTGCGGCCCGTGTTGCTCAACGGCCGCCACCGGCAGCAGGGCGATGGTGCGATCGGCGTCAACGCTCGCGAAGTCGGTGGTGCACAGGTCCTGCCAGTAGCCTGTGGGCGCCGTGCGTGCCGCTGGCGGTGCTGCCGAGCCTGTGTGATCACTCATGGTGGCGCCGATGGTGGGATGGACGTCGATGGTAGATCGTTGCGGCCCAGCGGCTCAAAGAGCAGAGTCGGCTGACCGTCGGCCTCCCGGTGATTTGACAGGGCCCAGATGCGCTGGAGCAGGGCGCGCGCTGCTGCCTCGCCGATGACGGGCGCCGCCCTTTCGCGCAGCGTGGACGAGTGAACGATGATGGGCGGCACGGCTTCCAGGGTTGACGACTTGCCGATGCGCGACGGTTGTCGCACCCCGGGCGCAACGGTCACACCGATCTCTGCGCAGGCATCCATGCCCGATCCGGCACCAAGCACACTGGGGGGGCGCCGGCCGGCGCGGCTGCCTTCGCTCCACGCGCTGTGTTCGTTCCCCGAAGTCCTCGAAGGAGACATCCCATGACCCCGATCCCGCTCGCGCGCCTGCTCTGCGTGCTGCTCATCGCCTTGCTGGGCCACGCCGTGGGCCGCGCCGAAGCCCGTGATTTCGCCTCGACGCGGCCGGCAGCGCGCATCGAGTACTGGCAGCAGCGCCAGGCGGCCATCGACGCGCGCCTGGCCGACGCCGCGAGCCTGCGCGCCGTGCGGCTGGTGTTCGTCGGCGACTCGATCACCGATTTCTGGCTGCTCGGCGACGACCCGTGGATTCCTGGCCGGATGCACGGGCGCCGCATCTGGGACGAGTCCTTCGGAGGCGCCGTGCCACAGAACCACGCGCTGAACATCGGCATTTCGGGCGACCGCACCGAGCACCTGCTCTACCGGATCCTGCCGAAGGCGCAGGCTGGCCTGGGCCACCTCGACAGCGCAGCCCTGGCGCCCGAGTTCTTCGTGCTGATGGTGGGCATCAACAACTCCTACGCACCCGAGACGCCCGTCGCCGACAGCGTGTTCGAAGGCGTGCTGGCGGTGATGCGCGCGCTGCACGCGCGCAAGCCGGGCGTGCGGCTTCTGCTGCAGTCGATCCTGCCCACGTCCGAGCCGTCCAGGGACGATGCGGTCGTGAAGCCCGTGAACCTGCGGCTCGCTGCGCTGGCCAAGAGCCCCGAGTTCGCGGGCTTCACCACTTGGCTCGACCTGTATCCATCGTTCGTCGACGCACAAGGCCGCCAGGATGCGCGGCTCTTCGTTGACGGCCTGCACCCGAGCGAGGCGGGCTACCGCCTGTGGCGCGATCGGTTGCTGCCCGCCCTGGCCTCAGCGCGCGCCGCGGCACCTTGAGCTTGCAAGCGGCGGATGGGGCAAGGGCCAGGCGCCTTCGTACTCGCTGTGCTCGAGCCGGCAGCGGCCCATCAGGAGCGGCCGGCCAGGTGCAGCCAGATCTCGTTGCGCCGCATGAACCAGGGCGTGAACGGCGCGTTGTAGCGCGAGTAGATCGGCTCGCCGGACCACGCCAGATCGGCGGCACGCAGCGCGGCCTGCAGCTTGGCCAGGTGCTCGTCGTAGTTCGACTCCGACCAGAAGCCCGAGAAGCGGATCACGGCCACCTGGCTCGGTGGCACCTCGCGCAGTTGTACGCGCGCATCCAGGGGCTCGGGCGCGTTGGCCAGTGTCACGCCCTTGGGCAACACGAACTGCACCACGAAGCCACCGGGCGCGGCCGTCTGCGTGACGGGCGCGGTCATCGGCAGCTTCACGGGCACGGCTGCCTGCGTCACCGGGGCCGTCATCTCGAACTTGCGCTCGCCCTTGTTCTTGCCAAAGATGTAGCCGGCCAGGATCGGGAAGGCCTGGTTGCCCGCATCGTCCGCCGAGCCCTGCATCAAGACCTCGGCCACCGTGTACGCCGCGTACTGGCGCACCTCGACGTCGGCGAGCTCGCGAACGACCTGGTACTCGGGCTCTTCGGTGGCGTGGGTGGGCATGGAGTAGGTGGCAAGAGCCAGTGTCGCGAGCACGAGCACGGCGAGCGCGAGTGCCGTGCGACGCGGCTTTTGAAGGGGTTGGGATGTCATCGCGGCATGATCGCATCGGCAGCGGCGCGGGTCCGTCGGCTGCCGCACATCGGCCCCAGGCCCACCAGGGGCGTTCATCCCCAAGTTGAAGCTTGCGGTCGCGCCCGGGCCGGCCTATCTTGCAGCGCCGGGCTGACCGAAGGATGGAGACGCCGATGGCTGACATCTTCCGCATCGAGCTGCTGCCGGCGCGCCACGGCGACTGCCTGCTGCTGGAATACGGTGACGCCGCCCGCCCCCACCGCGTGCTGATCGACGGTGGCCCGATCGGCGCTTATGGCGCGCTCTCGCGGCGGCTGGCCGCGCTGCCAGCCGATCAACGCGAGCTCGAGCTTCTGATCATCACGCACGTGGATGGCGACCACATCGAGGGCTGCCTCAAGCTGCTCAACCACCGCGAGCTGGCCAGCTTTCGCGACATCTGGTTCAACGGCTGGCCGCACATCGCGCAAGAGCTGAAGGAGCCCGCGCCCATGCTGCCCAAGGCCAGCAGCGCTGAGCAGCGCAGCGCCATGCAGGGCACCGAGATCAGCGTGCGCATCGATGGGCGGGCGTGGAACAACGCCTTCAACGGCGCGCCGGTGTTCGTGCCGGCGGCCGGGGCGCTGCCGGTGCGCGAGCTGCCGGGCGGCTTGCGACTGACGCTGCTCTCGCCCACGCTCGACAAGCTGGCCAAGCTGCGCACAGCATGGAGCCGCGCGCTGGACAGCGCCGAAGTGAACCCGGACGACGCGGCGGCGCTGCGCACGCGGCTCGACGGCCGCGCCGCCTACCGCGCCTCCGGCATGCGCCTGCGGCCCACGCCGGAGCAGATGCTGTCGTCCGCACAGCTGGCGCTGGGCTCGATGGACAACGCGGTGGCGAACGGCTCGAGCATCGCCGTGATCGCCGAGTACCAGGGGCGCCGCATCGCGCTGCTGGGCGATGCGCATGCGCCCACCTTGACGGCCACGCTCGGCCGTCTGGCGGCGGCGGCCGGCGAGCCACGGCTGCGGCTCGACGCGGTGAAGCTGGCGCACCACGGCTCGGCCGCCAACCTCAGCACGCAGCTGCTGCAAAGGCTGGACTGCAAGACCTGGCTGGTGTCCACCGACGGCAGCATCTTCAACCACCCCGACGACGAAGCCATCCACACCGTGGTGAGCCAGGTGGCGGGCGCGCGGCTGCTCTTCAACTACCGCTCGGCGCGCACCGCGCCGTGGGACGAACCGGCCGTGCGCCAGGCACACGGCCACGAGGCCTTCTACCCGCGCGACGCCGAGGCCGGCATGGCGCTCGATCTCATGAGCGGAACTCCGGCGTGACCAGCATCGCCGAGGCCCAGGCGTTGTCGCGATCGCCATAGCGCCGATAGATGCGGCGGCGGGCCAGCCCGAAGGCCGAGCCCAGTGAGTGGCTGCGCAGCAGCATGCGGTAGAACAGGCGCGCCTGGATCGCAGCGGTGCGGTCGTTCACGCGGCAGCGGTAGCCCAGCACCGCGTGGATGCCGGCGGCCGCGGCGAGCGTGGCGAAGCCCGAATTGCCGCTCTCGCAACTGCTCAGGTAGACGAAGCGCGCGCGGCCCATGAAGCTGGAGATCTCGCCGAAATCGATGCACTCGGGCTCGTCGGGCGGGCCGATGAACAGGAAGCCGGTGCCGCCGGCCTGCTGCACGCCGTTGCGCTGGAAGCAGGTGTGGCCGGCGAAGTGGATCAGGTCCCAGGTGCCGTCGCGCAGGGCCGCGTTGAGGTCGGCGCGGGTGACGGGGCCGTCCAGGCCGAGCACCTTGATGTTGTCCTCGTAGAACAGCGGCTGGCCGCAGCGCGGGTCCTTCTTCGTCAGCAGCTTGCGCACGCGCGTGCACTCGAGCCGCACCGACATCAGCGGGTCGAGCTTCACCTGGCCGCCGAGCAGCCTGGTGCTGAACACGCTGCCGTGGGTGTCGGCACAGATCAGCAGCGCGCGCCGGGCGGCGGGCGAGCCGGTGAACAGATCGTCGCTGGTGGCCGCCCCGGTGGCGAGCAGCCGCCGCGCCACCGACGAGGCCTGAGCCAGCCATGGCTCGGGTCGCAGCGAGGGGTCGAACACGGCCTCGAGCATCAGCGGATAGAAGACCTCGGACACCACGAAGGTGATGCGGTCGGACACCAGCTTGCCGGCGCTGCCGAGTTGCTGGGCAGCCTCGGCACGGCCCAGCTCGCGCTGCGCCGTGAAGTGCGGGTTCTCGTCGCACAGCGCCATGCGGATGCTCTCGCCGATCTCGGAGAACTCGCCGTACCAGTCGGGCTGGAACATGCGCATCGCCTCCCAGCGCATCCAGGCCGAGCGCTTGATCGACAGATCGCCCTCGCCGTGGAACTTGAAGCCGATGCCGTCGATGTCGAAATGCCAGCCGCCCTCGCTCGCCGTCACGCGGATGGCCAGGCCAGGCTCGACGCGTTGCCCGGGCTGCAGCAGCTCCAGCGCAAAGCCGCCGGCCGTGCCGGGGTCTGCATAGGGGGTGACGTTGGCCAGGCGCGCGGCCTCGCGCTGCAGCTCCGAGGTCAGCGCGGGCGCGAGCAAGAGCATCGGCGCCTGAGTGAGCACACGGGCCTGACGGCAGAACTCGAGACCACCGCCGGGCTCGACCACCGCACCAGAGTCGGCCGCCAGGCTGCTGCCGACGATGACGAAATCAAAACGCTGCTGCTGCAATTGCTCCAGGCCGGTCTCGCAGTTGGTCTCCTGCTGCACCGCGTGCGCGCCCATGCGCCGCAGCTGCTTCTTGATCTGCTCGACCTCGATGCCCTGCTGTTGCGGGCAGAACACCAGCAGAAAGTCAGCCATGTGCTCTCCCCCGCGAGAAGCCGAGCACGAACTCGGTGTAGCCATCGGACAGCAGGTTCACCTTGAGCGAGCCGCCCTGGTTCTTCATCAGCTTGTCGACCAGCGGATTGGCCAGCCGCAGGTCCGCCGCCGCCCCCTCGGACGCGCCAAAGCGGGCACCATAGCGCCGCGCCGGCGGCAGCTTGCCGCGCAGGCGCAGGAACACCGCCGGGCCGTCGGGCGCCAGCGTGAGCCGCACCTTGGAGGTCTCCGGCGCCGCGCGCAGCAGCACCGACAGCAGGCTCTCGATCACGATGTGCAGTTGCATGTGATCGGCCTCGATCTCGATGGGGCGCTCGAGCGAGGGCTCGAGCTCCACCTTGGCGCGCTCTGAGGCGGCCAGGCTGGCGAGCAAGGCCTCCAATTCGCTGTCGAGCTGGAAGGTGCGCAGCACACGGGACGCAACCCTGGCCTCTCGGTTGTAAAGCGCCAGACGTGTGAACGCATGCTTCACACGGCCCACCTGGCGCAGCACCGATTGCAGGTCCTGGGCGCGCGCCGGGTCCTTCGCCACGCCGGGCCGATGCGAGGCTTCCAGCTGGCTCTCCAGGTAGGACATGGCCATGCCGAGCGGGGCCTGCGTCTCCACCGCCAACTCGTAGGCGGTCTCCTCGAGAAACTCCAACTGCACCGAGCGACGGATCGGCTGAAGGTCCTGCGCAATGAACACGTGCCCGCCAAGCTTGCCGGGGAAGTCGCGCCGGGTGATAAACACTGAAGTGGGCGCACTGTCCGCTCCTGCCTCGCCCTGGCGCCTGTCTTCGCTGGCCCGGCGACAGACCTTGAGTTCGCCCAGCCGGTCGCCCACCTGGGTTCCATCCAGCAGCGCCTCCAGCTGGCGCGGGTTCTGGAACAGCGGGATCAGATTGCGGCCCTCCAACGCCTGGCGCGAGGCGCCGAACAGCGACTCCGCCGCGCGGTTGACGCGTCTGATGCGCAGCTTGGCATCGGTGGCAATGATCGGATCGGACACGTTGTCCACGCACTCGGCCAGCAGCGTGAGGTCACTGATTCGCTGCATCGCGCCGGCCACCTCGTGGGCGATGTCCTGCAGTTGCAGCACATGCTCTTGTGAGAAGGCGTTCACGCGCGGGTCGTCCACGTTGACGATGAAGCGCACGCGCTCGCGGTCCGAGAACACGATCGGCATGGCCAGCTCCGAACGGATCGGCTCGCCGTCGGGCGACTTCAGATAATCCGGGTTGAGGGTCACGTCGGGGATGTTCTTCGCTTGCATCGAGGCCACCACGCGACCCAGGATGCCTTGGCCGATGCCCTGTGAGTAGTCGCCCCACACCGTGCCGGTGTCGATGGCCAGGCCGTCCTCGCCCAGCCGCGCCGAGGCCACGCGGACGATGGATTCGCGGGCGCTGTCCACGCGGAACAGGGAGACGTGGCCCCAATTGAAGATCTCGATCAGCGAGGCGGCCAGGCAACTGCAGGCGCTCTGGATGTCGGCGCAGCGATTGAGCTCGCGAAACATGCGCAGTTCGCGCCGGTCGCGGCGGCGCTCCTCGTGGTCCAGCGCGCACAGCACGGTTTCCACCAGCGGCAGCTGGTTGAACAGCTTCTGGTCATCCTCATCGTAGGCATCTTCCTGGCGGCTGAGCAGGGTGATGATGGCCACGGTGCGCTCGACCTCGCCGTCGCTGCGACTGATGCGCCGCCACATGGACGCTTTCAGCGCCATCTCGCGCATCTGCAGGCACAGCGGCTCATTGGCCATGTCGGACCAGGGCGGCTGACTCAACGCTGCCTCGAAGCCATGGATGCCGCCATGGCTCGCCTCCATGTAGGCTCGCTGCGCTCCGTTCAGCCCGTACCAGGCCCTCGGCACATTCTGTTGGAAGGGCGGGTGATTGAAGACGATCTCCGACTCCCAGCTGTCCGCATCGGCCACCACGCGCGACACCAGCATCAGATCGAAGGGCAGTTCCTCGCGCAGCGCCTCGGCCATCTTCGGCAGCAGATCCGCACGGCCCGCGTGGCTGAGTGTGAGCCTGCGCAGCTGGTCGGTGAGCGCCTGGAACTCGAGGCTGCGAAAGAAGCCGAGCGAGCCGACCACGGTGCCTTGCGCGTCCATCAGCGGCACGCCGGTGACCTCGACGGCGATCTGTCGGTGCGGAGCATCCAGGCGCGTGAGCGTGACGCTGTAGGCGCCGAGCTCGCGATTGCGCCGGCCGCGCGTTTCGGCTTCCAGCACCTGCGCGGCCTCGCCGCGAAACAGCTGGTCCAGGCGCATCGCCTCCCGGCTGGGCGCACCGCTCAGCTTCAAGGCCGCGGCGTTGGCATAGAGCACATGGTTGTCGAGGTCGCGCTGGATCACGGCGATGCGCGAGCCATCGAAGACCTCCCGCTTCATCTGCCCCAGCATGGCCGTGGCCACCGAGGTGGCCTGCTCGCGCGCCGAATCGTCCATGACGGCCTCCCTGGGCATTGCGGCCCGTCCGTGCTGCCACCGAGCGGAAGGCTACGCCGATTGCGCCGGCTGTGGGGCCACCAAGTTAGGGACGCGCCGGCCGGCGCACTGCGCCATCCAGCCTCAACGCTGGCCGGCCTGCACCGCGCTGGCGGGCCCGGCCGCGGCGGGGTTGGCGATCTGCACGCGATCGCCGTTCTCCACGCCATCCGGCGGGCTCTCGATGACGCGATCGTCGGCCGCGAGGCCGGAGGCGAGCTCGATCGAGGTGCCCAGGTCGCGCGCCACCTTCACGGGCTTGAGCAGCACCTTGTCGCCCTCGCCCACCGTGGCCACGCGCAGGCCGGATTTGTTGAAGATCAGCGCGCTGGGCGGGATGCTCAAGGCGCCCGAGGCCCCCGGCACCTCGAAGCTCACGTTGACAAAGCCGCCGGGCAGCAGCTCGCCACCGGCGTTGTCCACCGAGAGCTGCACCAGCATGCCGCCCGACGCGCTGCTGATGGCGCGCGACATCGACTGCACCGCGGCGGCATAGCGCTTGCCCGGCCGCTCGGGCACCACCAGCGTGGCCAGGCTGCCGGCGCGCAGCATCGCCACCAGGCTCTGCGGCACGCTCACGTAGACGCGCAGCTTGCGCGTGTCCGAGACCACGAAGAGCTCGGAGCCCGCGGCGCCGCCCACGTTGATCAGCGCACCCACATCGGTGGCGCGCGCGGTGACCACGCCATCGAAGGGCGCCACGATGCGCGTGTAGCGCTTGAGCGACTGGTTGCGCTCCACATTGGCCTGCAGCGCGCGCACCACCGAGGTCTTTGCGGCCAGGTCGCCCTTCTTTTCTTCCACCGCCTGGTTCGACACCATGCCGCTGGCGAACAGCTCTTGCCAGCGCTTGGCGGTGGACTCGGCGAGCGCAGCGTTGGCCATGGCGGTGGTGAGCTCGGCCTGCGCCTGCAGCAGCTGCTGATCGAGATCGGGCGTGTCGATCTCGGCCAGCAGCTGGCCGGCCTTCACCGGCGCGCCGATGTCGGCCGTCCACTGCTTGAGGTAGCCGCTGACGCGCGCGTAGATCGGCGCACGCGACCAGGCCTCGGTGCGGCCCGGCAGGTTCAGTGCGGCCGATGCGCCCGCCTGCGATGGCGCGATCACCACCACCGAGCGCACCGCCTGCGCCTCGGCGCGCACCTTCAGGCTCTCGGCCAGCGTGCGGCGCGATGCGAGGCCGGCCACCACCACGATCAGCGCCACCACGAGCAGCACCAGCAGGCCCAGCCACAAGGCCCGGCGTGAGGGGCGCGAAACTGCCGCAGCGGCTGCGGCCGCCGGCGCTGCGGGTGCAGGCACGGGCGCGTGTGAAGGGTCAGGCGTAATGCGATTCTCCCAAGGCCGGCGCGGCCGATGCGCTGCGCCGGTCGTTCGCGTGCACGAGGCTGAACACCACCGGCACAAAGAGCAACGTGGCCACGGTGGCGAACGTTAGCCCGCCGATCACGGCGCGGCCGAGCGGTGCGTTCTGCTCGCCACCCTCGCCCAGGCCGAGGGCCATCGGCAACATGCCGATGATCATGGCCAGCGCCGTCATCAGCACCGGGCGGAAGCGCACGAAGCCGGCGTCCAGCGCCGCCTCGAGCGCGTCGCCCGACTGCTCGAGCCGCTCGCGTGCAAAGCTGATCACCAGCACGCTGTTGGCGGTGGCCACGCCCATGCACATGATGGCGCCGGTGAGTGCCGGCACCGACAGCGTGGTGCGCGTGGCAAACAGCATCCACACGATGCCGGCCAGCGCGGCGGGCAAGGCGGTGATGATGACGAACGGGTCGCGCCAGGACTGGAAATTGACGACGATGAGCAGGTAGATCAGCACGATGGCGCCGAGCAGGCCGAACAGCAGGCCGGAGAACGCGCTCTCCATGGTGCGCACCTGCCCGAGCAGCACCACGCTCGAGCCCTTGGGCACATCGGCGGCGGTGTCGTCGATCAGCCGGCGAATGTCGCGGGCCACGGCGCCAAGGTCGCGGTCCTGCGTGGTGGCGTTGATCTGCACCATGGTCTGCACGTCGTACTGGCTGACCACGGCGTTCGCACTGCCGCGCGTGAACTTGGCCAGCCCGCCCAGCACCTGCGTGCTGCTGGCGGCCGGGCCCGTGACCGGCAGATTGGCCAGCGCCGCGAGCGAATCGAGCGCGTACTGCGGCGTCTGCATCACGATGGGGTAGGAGATGCCATTGGCCGGGTTGAGCCAGTAGGTGGGCGCCACCTGGCTGCTGCCCGCGAGGCTCACCACCAGGCTGTTGGTCACATCGCGTGCAGTGAGGCCCAGCTCCTGCCCACGCGAGCGATCGAGCTCCACCGCAAACATCGGGCTGCGGTTGGACTGCTGGATGCGCGCATCGGCCACGCCCGGCACGCGCCGGATCGCCTTCAGCAGCTTGTTGGCATAGGCGAAATTGGCCTCCAGGTTGTTGCCGCGGATCTGCAGATCGATCGGCGCCGGCGCGCCGAAGTTGAGGATCTGGCTGACGATGTCGGCCGGCGGGAACGAGAACACGGTGTCCGGAAACTCGCGCGGCAGGCGCTCGCGCAACTCGGCCACGTAGTCGGCGGTGGGCCGGTGGCCCTTGCGCAGCGCGATCTGCATGTCCCCATCCTGCGTGCCGATCACGCCGGTGTTGTTGTAGGTGAGGTTGATGCTGCTGGGCGGCAGGCCGATGTTGTCCACCAGCGTGGTGATCTCGTGCGCCGGGATCACGCGGCGCACCGCGGCCTCGATGCGGGCAAAGCGCGCGGCCGTCTCCTCCACCCGCGTGCCCACCGGCACCCGCGCGTGCATCAGGACCTGGCCGCCGTCCACCGCCGGGAAAAAGTTGCTGCCGAGCATGGGCACCAGCGCGAAGGACAGCAGCACGAAGGCCATGAACGCGCCGACGAAGCGCCAGCGGCCGGCCAGCGCCACGCGCAGCAGGCCGTGGTAGGCCTCGCGCACGCGCTCGAAGCGCTCCTCGAAGATGCGCTGGAACAGCAGCAGCGGGTTGCGCGTGGGCGGCAGCGTGGCGCGGGTGCCGTGCAGGTCGGTGTGCGGCGCGTGCGGGCGCAGCAGGTACTTCGACATCGTGGGCACCAGGGTGCGCGAGAGCACGAAGGAGCACACCATCGCGAACATCACCGCCTCGGCCATCGGCACGAACAGGAAGCGCGCCACGCCCTGCAGGAAGAACATCGGCACGAACACGATGCAGATGCACAGCAGCGAGACGAAGGCTGGCGTCACGATCTGCGCGGCGCCGTCCATGATGGCCGTCTCCACGTCCTTGCCCTGCTCGAGGTGCCAGTTGATGTTCTCGATGGTCACCGTGGCGTCGTCGACGAGGATGCCCACGGCCAGCGCCAGGCCGCCCAGCGTCATGATGTTGAGCGTTTCGCCGATGGCCGCCAGGCCGATGATCGAGCCCAGGATCGACAGCGGAATCGACACGGCGATGATCACCGTGGAGCGCCAGCTGCCGAGAAACAGCAGGATCATCAGGCTGGTGAGCGCGGCAGCGATCAGGCCCTCCACCGCCACGCCGCTCACCGCCGCGCGCACGAAGATCGACTGGTCGTTGATCGGCACCACCTTGAGTGCATCCGGCCAGGTGGGCTTGATCTGCTCGAGCCGGGCGCGCACGCCGTCGACGATGGCCAGCGTGGAGGTCGAGCCGTTCTTCAGCACCGACATCAGCACCGAGCGCCCCCCATCGACGTGCACGATGTTGGTCTGCGGCGAGTTGCCATCGTGCACGTGGGCCACGTCGCGGATGTAGATGGTGCTGCCGCCGGCCACCTTGATCGGCAGGTTGCCGAGCTCGGCGATCACCGAGGGCGCGTTGTTGAGCTGCAGCGTGTACTCGAGCCCGCCGATCTTCTGCGTGCCGATGGGCACCAGCAGGTTTTGCGCGGCCAGGGCCTGCGCCACATCGGCACCCGAGAGGCCGCGCGCCTGCATCGCCGCGTTGTCCAGATCGATCTGCACCAGGCGCTGCTTGCCGCCATACGGGAACGGGATGGCGGCGCCGGGCACGCCCACCAACGGCGTGCGCACGACGGTGACGCCGAGATCGAACAAGGCCTGCTCCGACAGCCCCTTGCCCGAGAGCGCCAATTGCAGGATGGGCACCGTGGCCGCGTTGTAGTTGAGGATCAGCGGCGGCGTGGCGCCAGGCGGCATCTGCCGCACCGCCACCTGCGCGATCGCCGTGACCTGCGCATTGGCCACCGCCACGTTCACGCCCGGCTGGAAGAACACCTTGACGATGCTGATGCCGGCGTAGGAGTTGGCCTCGATGTGCTCGATGTCGTTGACGGTGGTGGTGAGGCCGCGCTGGAAGCCCGTGGCGATGCGCCCCACCATCTGCTCCGGCGGCAGGCCGGTGTACTGCCAAGCCACGGCGATCACCGGGATGCGGATCTCCGGGAAGATGTCGGTGGGCATGCGCAGCGCCGCCAGCGGGCCGATGATCATCAGCACCAAGGCCATCACCACGAAGGTGTAAGGGCGGCGCAGCGCCGTGCGGACGACGGCGATCAGCATGGCGCCATCTCAGGAAGCCCGGCGCCGCAAGCCGCGATGGCAGAGCGCGTGGTGGGCCTGGCGAGTCTTCAAGGGTGCGGGGGGCTGGTGGTGGCCGCTGGATGGTAGCTGGCGCCGCCGCATTCGCGCAGCGGGCAAACGCGGATCAGTGCTCGTTGAACAGGCCGCCGAGGCGGCCGCGCAGTGCCCACAGCGCTAGGCCCATCACCAGCGCTGCGGTGGCCCAGGCCAGCAGCTCGGCCCACCCGGCCGCATCGGGCTGCGGCAGCGGGTACTTCCACCACGTTTCAGCGCGCTCGGTGAGCCAGTGCCAGGCGGTGTGCGCCGCCAGCGCCGAGAGCACGATGATGCCGGCGCGCTCGGGCACCGCGCGCAACAGCGCCGCCACCAGCGGCAGCATCACGGCCAAGGCCGCGATCTGCCCCAGCTCGACGCCCACGTTGAAGGCCAGCAGCGAAGCCAGCACGTGCGAGCCGGCAAACTGCAGCGATTCGCGCAGCGCGAAAGCGAAGCCGAAGCCGTGCACCAGACCGAAGGCGAAGGCCGTGATCCAGCGGCGGTGCAGACTGCCGCCCAGGATGTTGGCCAGCGCCATCCAGACGATGGACGCGGCGATCAGCATCTCGACAAACGGCGGGAACCACAGGCCCTGCGGCCCCAGGCCAAAGGCCGTGGCCACCAGCGTGATCGAGTGCGCCACCGTGAAGGCCGTGGCCATCAGCACCAGCGCGCGCAGGCGCCGCACCGGGATCACCAGGCAGGCCAGGAAGAGCAAATGATCGGTGCCGTCCAGGATGTGCCACACGCCCTGCTGCACGAAGCGCCAGGCCGCCTGGTGCCAGCGTGGATCGAGGTGCACCAGGCCCGGGTCGCCATGCAGCTCGTAGGCGCGCTCGGGGCCGGTCTGGGGCAGAAAGCGCAGCGCGAGCGCCACGCTCAGGCCCAGCCGCGCAAAGCGCGGCTCGATCGAGAAGCGCGATTGCGCCGAGCGCAGCGGCACCTGCAACTGCACGTCGAGCAATTGCTGGTTCCAGTAGAGCTGCTCGGTGTCGGCGATGCGCGGCGCGGCCAGGTGCGCGAGCGCCTGGGGGTAGTCGGTGAAGGAGCGGTCCGCCGCCAGCGAGATGCGCGTCTGCACGATGCTCGGGCGTGGCAGGGCCCGGTCGTCCTCATAGAGCGCCAGGTTGTCGAGCAGCCACACCGCCACCGACTCGCGCAGCGCCGGCTCGGCACGCGGCAGATCGATGAAGCCGCCGGGGCGCAGCGGCACGTCGATCTCGCGCAGCGCGGCCATGGGTACGCGCACCAATAGCGTTAGCTGCTGTGCATGCGGCTTGACGAAGACGAGCAGCTTCACGTCGCTGGGGATGTCGTGCGCAGCAGCCTGTCGGCCGGGCGCGAGCCAGCAGACCAGGGCGCACAGCAGCAGCAGCAGCGTTGAACGCAGCCTGCCCTGCCCGCCGATGGCGGCTGGTGCGACCGGGGTGAAGGAACTCATTGCAGATCCGCTCGTTTGGACTGATCATTCTTGACCGCACTGCAGGAGCCCCTCATGGCGCGCATCTCAGGTCAAACCCTTGTCCGTGCCTTGCTGGCCACGCTGCTGGCGGGCCTGGTGGGTGCGCAGGTGCTGTGGCACCGCGAGCTCGGTGCGCAAGACCGCAACGTGGAGGCGCCTCGTTTCGAGGTCGACCCGGTGTGGCCCAAGCCCCTGCCCAACCACTGGGTGCTGGGCATGACGATCGGCGTGTGGGTGGACGATCAAGACCATGTCTGGATCATCCACCGCGGCGCCGCCACCCTGCACGCCAACGAGCGCGCGCTGGAGCTCAAGGTGGGCGAGTGCTGCGCCGCCGCGCCGCCGGTGCTGGTGTTCGATCCGGCGGGCAACCTGGTGCGCGCCTGGGGCGGCCCCGGGCCGGGCTACGAATGGCCGCAGAGCAACCACGGGGTGCACGTGGACCACAAGGGCAATGTGTGGATCGGCGGCAATGGCGAGAAAGATGCTCACCTGCTCAAGTTCACCAAGGACGGCAAGTTCCTGATGCAGGTGGGCAAGCTCGGCGGCTGGACAGGCAGCAACGACCTGCACAACTTCGGCCGCGTGGCCAAGATCTGGGTCGACCCCAAGACCAACGAAGCCTATGTGGCCGACGGCTACCGCAACAAGCGCGTGGCCGTGCTCGACGCCGACACCGGCGTGATGAAGCGCTACTGGGGCGCCTACGGCAACAAGCCCGACGACGCCGATCTCGGCAAGTACGACCCCGCGGCCGCGCTGCCCAAGCAGTTTCGCAACCCCGTGCATTGCGTGGAGCGCACCGAGGATGGCCTGATCTATGTGTGCGACCGGCAGGCCAACCGCATCCAGGTCTTCAAGTCCGACGGCAGCTTCGTCAAGGAAGCCTCGTTTGCAAAGAACACGCTGGGCTCGGGCGCGGCCTGGGACATCGCCTTCTCGCGCGACGCGGCGCAGAAGTACATCTACCTCGCCGACGGCACCAACGAGGTGGTGCGCGTGGTCTTGCGCGAGACCCTGCAAGAGCTCACCAACTTCGGCGACGGCGGCCGCCAGCCCGGCCAGTTCTACGGCGTGCATTCCATCGCCACCGACAGCAAGGGCAACATCTACACCACCGAGACTTACGAGGGCAAGCGGCTGCAGAAGTTCGTGCTCAAGGGCATGGGCCGGGTGCCGCCGGCGCAGGGCACGCCCTGGCCGAGGCCTTGAACGGGCTGCCGTCAGCACGCTGCGGCCTGATCCGACAGGGGCTGAAGGCTGCGCGGGCCCTGCTGATCGCCGGCATGGCGCTGGGCCAGGCCGCGGTGGCGCTGGCCGCCCCTGAGCCGGAACCCACTGCAGGCCAACGCCCGCGCGTGGCCCTGGTGCTGTCGGGCGGCGGGGCGCGCGGCTTTGCGCACGTGGGCGTGCTGCGCGTGCTGCGCGAGCTGCGGGTGCCCGTGGATCTGGTGGTGGGCACCAGCATGGGCAGTGTCGTGGGCGGCGCCCATGCAGCGGGCAACTCGGTGGAGGCGATGGAGCTGATCGTGCGCAGCACCGATTGGGAATCGGTGATCGCTGATCGGCCGGCGCGTGACGAGCTGGCCTTCCGGCGCCGGGAAGATGATCTGCTGCTGCCCTCGCGCATCGAGTTTGGTGTCGGCAAGGACGGCATCACGCTGCCGCCTTCGGCCGCCGGCAATGCGGCGCTCGAGTTCGCGCTGGCCCGGCTGATGCCCGGCAGCACGCGCAACCGGCCGGTGGATCGGCTGCCGCTGCCGTTTCGCTCGGTGGCGTCCGATCTGGTGTCGGGCGAGCTGGTGGAGCTCGGCGACGTGCCCCTGTTCCTGGCCATGCGCGCCTCGCTCGCCGTGCCCGGTGTCTTTGCGCCGGTGCGGGTGAACCAGCGGCTGCTGGTGGATGGTGGCCTGGTGCGCAACCTGCCCATCGATCTGGCGCGCGCGATGGGCGCCGAGATCATCATCGCGGTGAACGTGGGCACGCCGCTGGCGGCGGAAAACACCCTCGGCAATGCCATCGGCGTGGCCCAGCAGATGCTGCGCATCCTCACCGAGCAGAACGTGCAGCGCTCGCTGCAGGAGCTGGGGCCGCGCGACATCCTCATCGCGCCCGATCTGAGCAGCGTCAGCTTCATGGACTTTCGCGCCCACGAGCGCGCGATGGCGCAGGGTGCGCTTGCCGCGCGGCAGGTGGCGGCGCAGCTGCAGGCGCTGTCGGTGTCGCCAGCGGACTATGCGGCGCTTGAATCCAAGCGCCTGGCCAGCACGGCTGTGGCGGAAGCCGCGCCCGCAATCACAACGATCGAAGTGAGCGGCACGCAACACATCGCCGCCGAGGTGCTGCGGGTGCAATCGGCGCTCGAGGTGGGCCAGCCGGCATCGGCCGAAGCGCTGGACCAGGCCGCGCGCCGTCTCTATGGCCGCGCCGATCTCGAACGTGTGGAGCTGCGCACGCGCGATGTGGCCGGCGGGCGTGGCATCACCATCGAGGCCACCGAGGCCGGCTGGGCGCGCAGCCGCCTTCGGCTCGGCGTGGAACTGGCCAGCGACTTCGGCGATGGCAATGCCTTCAACCTCGGCCTGCTGCATGTGCTGTCCTCGCTCAATGCCTGGGGCGCCGAGCTGCGCACCGTGGCGCGCATCGGCACGCTGCGCCAACTGGGCACGCAGTGGTGGCAGCCGATCGGGCCGGGCTCGCCCTGGTACGTGGCCTTGTCCCTGCAGCACAGCGGCAATGCTTCGGATGTGTTCGTGCGCGAGCGCAGATCGCTGCGCGCAGACTTCATCACCCACAGCGCCAGCGCCGTGTTCGGCCGCGAGTTGGGCGACTGGGGCGATGTGCGGGTGGGCCAGCTGCGCGGCCAGACGCGGGTGCACGCGCTCGTGCCTGACGATGTCAGCCGAGCGCCCTTGGTCACGCTGGGCACCACCCGGTTCCTGCAACTGCGCATCGACACGCTCGACTCGCTGGCCTTCCCGCTGCGCGGTCAATTCCTCAATGCGGGCCTCGAGCACCACTTGGCGCAGCGCCCCGGCCAGCAGCCCTACACCGAGTTCAGCGGGGCGGCCCTGGCGGCATTCGGCGCCGGTGAGTGGGCCGGGCACCTGTATGCGGAGTGGGCCCGCGCCAGCGCCGGTTTGGCCAACGGCAACCTGGGCGGCTTCCTGCGCCTCTCGGGCACGCCCGCCAATTCGGTCGAAGGCCAACGCGTGGTGCTGGGCCGCGTGGTGATGGCGCGCCGCATCGCGGCCATGCCGGTGGCGCTGGGCGGCCTGGTGCGGGCCGGGTTCTCGCTGGAGATCGGCGGCGGGCTCGCCGCGCAGGAGCCGGTGCGCTGGTCCTCACTGCGCCAGGCCGGCAGCGCCTTCTTGTCGGTGGACACGCGCTTCGGGCCGCTCTTTCTGGCGGCCGGCGCTACGCGCCATCACGGTGGCACCATGTATCTCTTCTTGGGCCCCATCTGGCAGTGAGCTTCAGTTGGGCGCAGCCCTGCGGTCACGGTCCTCCCAGTCCACCCAGGCCACCGGGTGCGCGGCCAGGTAGCGGCTCACCGCCTCACCCACGGTGGCGAAGAAGCGCTGCTCACCCAGTCTGGAGAAAAGCCCGAAGCGCTTGAGCTTGTCCTTCACCGGGCCCTTCATCTCGGCAAAGCACAGGTCGATGCCGGCCTCGCTGAGGGTCTTGTCGAGCTCGTCCAGCGCGTCGGCCGACGTGACGTCCACGCTGGTGATCGGCTCGGCGCCCACCACCAGCCAGCGCACGGGCGTGGGCGCACTGGCCACGGCGTCGAGCACGCGGTCCTTGAACAGCTCGGCATTGGCAAAGAACAGGGGCGCGTCCCAACGGAACAGCACCAGGCCAGGCACCACAAGCGCCTCGGGGTGGCGCTCGATGTCGTGGTAGCCCTTGACGCCGTCCACGCGGCCCAGCACCGCCGAATGCGGCCGCCAGCCGTCCCACAGAAACTCGATGACGGCCACCACGATGGCCAGGCCGATGCCCGGGATCGCGCCCAGCAGCGCCACGCCGAGCAGGCAGCCGATCGAGAGCCAGAACTCCCAGCGCTGGATGCGCCAGATGCGGCGCAGATCGGCCACCTCGATCAGGCCGATGGCCGAGGCGATCACCACCGCGGCCAAAGCGGCGAGCGGCAGGTTGCGCAGCAGGCCGGGCGCGGCCAGCAGCATGGCGCCAACGGCCAATGCGCCCACCACACCAGTGAGCTGGGTCTTGGCGCCCGCGGCCTCGGCCACCGGCGTGCGCGAGGCGCTGGCGCTGATCGCAAAGCCCTGGAACAAGCCAGCGGCCAGGTTGGCCGCGCCCAGGCCCACCATCTCCTGGTTGGGGTCGACGAAGCTGGCCTTGCGCGCGGCAAAGGTGCGCGACAGCACGCTGGTGTCGGCAAACGAGATCAGCGCCACGGCCAGCCCGCCCAGCAGCACCGGCGTGATGTCGCTCGCGCCGATCCATGGCACCGAGAAGCCGGGCAGGCCCTGCGGCAGCACGCCCAGCACGGGCACGGATGGCGCGCCCGTGACCGAGCCCGCGCCCTGCAGCGTGACGGCGAGGGTGGCGCCGGCCACGGCGATCAGGACGCTGGGCACGCGCGGATGGCGCCGCAGCAGCAGGATGGTTGCCAGCGTGCCAGCACCGATGGCCAGCGCCATCGGGTTGGTGGCGCCGGCCAGCACGGCCCCGCCAAACTGCCAGCCTTCATCCAGCAGGCCACTGGCCTTGACGCCGAAGCCAAACAGGGCCGGCAGTTGGCTAACGATCACGGTGAGCGCAATGCCGTTCATGTAGCCGTGGCGGATCGGCTTGGACAGCAGCTCGGTGACGAAGCCCAGTTTCGCGGCACCGGCCGCAACGCACAACACGCCCGACACCAAGGCCATCATCGCGGCCAGTGCGATGGCGCGCTGCGGGTCGCCCGCCGCGAGCGGCAACACCACGGCCAGGATCAGCGCCGCCAACGATGAATCGGGCCCCAGCACCAGGATGCGGCTGGGCCCGAAAACCGCATAGGCCAGCAGCCCGGCCATGGTGGCGTACAGGCCGGCAATGCCCGGCAGGCCGGATGCCACGGCGTAGGCGATGCCCACCGGCACCAGCACCGCCGTGAGGGCCAGGCCCGCCATCACATCGTGCGGCAGCCAGGCGAGCTGATAGTGGCGCAGCGCCTGCACGCCAGGCAGCCAGCGCAGCCAGCCGGTCTGCTGCCGGGCCAGCGCGGGGCGCGCGATGCGGCCGGGCTGCGGCGCGACGCGGGGCGGGCCGGGATCGCTCATCGGGCCTGGCGCCAAGGCGCGCGCTCAATGCCTCTCGCGCTTGCCCTTGCCGCGTTCGCCCTTGCCGCGATCACCACCGCCCTTGCCTTCCACATCGTCGCTGGCACTGCGGTGGCAGCGCACGCAGTTCTGCAGGTCTTCGTTGACGCCTTCCTCGCGGTGCTTGGCCTGCATGTTGGCGGGCGTGTGTTCATGGCAGCCATAGCAGGTGTATTTGCTGTAGATGTTGCCAGTGTGGCAGGTGACGCAGGTTGCGTCGTGATCCTTGTCGAGCGGGAAGTACTTGTTGTGGTCGAAGGTGGCCGGCTTCCAGGCCGGCAGCTTGTGGCATTGCGCGCAGTTGCCGGTGAGCTGCCGGTGCAGCGTGTCGGTGGGCGCCTGGTGGCAGGCCTCGCAACGGTCGCGCGTGGCCGCGCGCAGCAGCGCGTGCGAGAAGGGCTTGCGGCTGCGCTGCGTGAGCTTCGGGCCGGCGTGGTCGCTGTGACAGGCCATGCAGTTCTGCTCGCTCAGCTCCTGGTGGAACGCCACCTTCACCGCACTGGCCTTGGCGGGCACGATCGCCACGCCCTTGCTGGTGCGCAGGCCGATGTCGGGCAGCGCATGGCAGGCGATGCAGCGGTCGGACGTGGCGCCGCGCAGCGGGGTGTGGCAGGCAAAGCAATCGGTGGCCAGCTCGGCGTGCTCCGTCACCAGCGCGCCGGGGCTCAACATCAGGTGCGGGTAGATGAAGGCCAGCGCCACCAACACCGCCAGGTTGGCACTGATCACGATCCAAAGCCAACGGCCCTTCACTTCCAGCTCCAGAAAAGGAAAGCGCTCACGATGTGCGCCAGCGCCAGCACCGCAAAGGCCAGCGTGATCGGGAAGTGCACCGAGCGCCACTGCTTGACGGTGTCGAAGGTGAGGCTGTCCCAGTAGCTGCGCTCGGCCTGCTGCTCGGTCGTCAGGCCCTGGGCGCGCATGCGCTGTCGGGCCTCGTCCAGCCGGCGCCTCGAGCGATCGAGCAGGAACTTGCCCGTCAAGCCACTGGCCACGTTGATGAGCATGGCCGCCGTGGCCAGCCAGGCCAGGATCGAATTGAAGTGGATGCCCGCGTGCACCAGCACCAGCAGCGAGCCGGCCCAGGCCAGGTACTCGTGCAGCCGCAGCAGCTTGATGGGCTGGCCCGACCGGATCAGCTTGCGCTTGCGCAGCGAGTAGGCCAGCGAGGCCAGGATCATCAGCGTGCCCGGGATGCCGAGCCACCGGCCCACCCACACGGCATTGAGCAGGTGCAGCGCGGCATCGCAGAGCAGCGCGGCGGCCAGCAGCGCGAGCAGCGACAGGTAGAAAGGCAGCACCTCGCGGCTGAACAGGCGGGCTTTCACGGTGTCATGCCTCCAGCACCAGGGCCGATTGCGGTTGGCCCACGCAGGGCAGGCAATGGCCCTGGGCGATGTCGTGGTCGGGCTTGTCGGCATAGGCGACCACGCCCGACAGCAGGCGCGTCTGGCACGCGCCGCAACTGCCGGATCGGCAGCCCGAGTCCAGGGCCAGCGCATGGCGCTCGGCGAAGTCGAGCAGGTTGGCGTCCGTGCCGTCCCAAGCCAGCGTGCGGCCGGATCGGCTGAAGCGCACTTCAAGGGCTGCAGCCGTGCGCGCCAGGGGCTCGTTGCTCAAGGGCACGGCCGGCCGCACGGTGGCGGGGCCGAAGGCCTCGAAGTGGATGTCGTCGGCCTGCACACCCCACTCGCGCAGGGCCGGCACCACGCTTTGCATCATCGGCGGTGAGCCGCACACATAGAACTGGTGGCGGCCATGCGGCAGGCTGCGGCGCAGCAAATCCACGCTGATGTGGCCGGCATGGGGGTGGTCGCGCCCCAACAGGTCATCGGGCCCGGGCTGGCTGTAGACCACATTCAGCGTGAAGTGGGGGTGGTGGGCTGCCAGGTCCTGAAGCACTTGCTTGAAGGCGTGGTCGGCACGGTTGCGCACGCCGTAGTACAGGTGCACCCGCCGCTGCGGCTGCTCGGCCAGGCACCAGCGCAGCATGCTCACCATCGGTGTGATGCCGATGCCGCCAGCGATCAACACGGCCGGCACGCTGGCATCCGCATCGATGAAGAAGTGGCCTGCGGGCGCCCTCACCTGCAACACGTCGCCCACCTGAACGCGATCATGAAAGTGGCTGGACGAGACGCCGGGCGGCAGTTCGGGCCGGCCTGCCGGCGGGGCAGCGCGCTTGATGGTGATGCGGTAGGTGGCTGCATCGGGACGATCGGACAGCGAGTAGCAGCGGGTGACGCTGCGCTCACTGGCCGAGGCACCTGATGCACCGTCCGGCACCTTCAGGCCAAATGTGAGGTACTGACCCGGCTTGAACGGCGGCAAGGGCGCGCCATCCACGGGCTGCAGGTAGAACGAGCACTGCGTCTGCGCGGCATCCTCGAACTCGCGCCGCAGCACGCGGAAATCGCGCCAGCCCGCCCAGGCCCCCGAGGCGGTGGCAGCAGGCTCCTGCGAGGGCTGGGGCGATACCCGCGCAGCCACGGCGCCCCGGCCCCACATCGAGAACGCCAGGCCAGCGATCACCTGCAGCAGGATGGCCACGCCGATGTAGATCAGCAATGAGGTGGCGGTCACGGCGGCTGGATCAGGCTTCGGTTGGTGGCTTTGGTGAGTGGGTCAGTCGAACAACTCACGCCAGAAGGATTTGCGGTGGCCATGCTGCCCTTGCTGCCCGTGGCCATGGTCCTTGTGCCCGAAATCGGAATCCTTGAAACCGGCGTGCCCGCCGTGGCGCTGCGCTGCTGCCGGCGCCTGGCCCTGGCTCGAGAACGAGGGGCCAGCAGCACCCACCGACTGCACAGCGCGATCAATCAACTTGTCCAACTCGCCCCGATCGAGCCACACGCCACGACAGGTCGGGCAATAATCAATCTCGATGCCCTGGCGATCGGCCATCACGAGTTCGACGCTTTTGCAAACAGGGCACAGCATGGCAATCCTTCCAATGAAGCTCAGGGTGGTGTGAAGAGCATCGTAGGGAGCACGCCTTATCGCTTTCTGAAGGAGACATGAATGCAGCACTACAAGAAGTACAGCCTCGTGGCACTGGCCACATTCAGCTGCGCCCTGTTGTTTGCGGCGCCCGCAGGTGCGGCCGAGACGGTGAAGATCGCCTTCATCGACGTGCTGTCCGGCCCGTTCGCCCGCGCAGGCGAAGGCTCGCTGGCGCAACTGCGCGAGGTGGTGTCCACCATCAATGCCAAGTCGGCACCCACCGATCCCAAGTTCGAGGTGGTGCCGTTTGATGGCAAGGGCACGCCGCAAGAGAGCGTCACGGTGCTCAAGGCGGCCACCGACCAGGGCATCCGCTACATCACGCAGGGCGGCGGCTCGGGCGTGGCCTTCGCGCTGAGCGAGGCCCTCACCAAGCTGGCCGAGCGTGATCCGGAAAAGGCCACGCTCTTCCTCAACTACTCGGCCATGGACCCGGGCCTCACCAACGACCGCTGCAGCTTCTGGCACTTCCGCTTCTACCCGTCGAGCGAGATGAAGATCGAGGCCCTGACCACCTGGATGACCAAGCGGCCCGAGATCAAGAAGGTGTATCTGCTGAACCAGAACTACACGCACGGCCAGCAGGTGTCCAAGGCATCGCGCGAGTACCTGGCGCGCAAGCGGCCGGACATCCAGATCGTGGGCGACGATTTCATCCCCATCGCGCAGGTGCGCGATTTCGCGCCGCACATCGCCAAGATCCGGGCCTCGGGCGCTGACACGGTGATCACCAGCAACTGGGGCAGTGATCTCACACTGCTGTTCAAGTCGGCGCGCGACAGCGGCCTGAACATCAACTTCTTCACCATGAACGCCAACAACCCCGGCACGCCGGCGCAGATGGGGTCCTGGGGCGATGGCAAGGTGGGCGTGATCTGGAACTGGGGGCACAACGCGCCCACGCCCGAGCTCGAAAAGCTCTACGTCGACTACAAGAAGAAGACCGGCGAGGACTTCATCTTCGCCGCGCACTGGAACAGCGTCAGCATGCTGCAGACCGCCATGCGCCAGGCCAAGTCCACCAATGCCGTCAAGGTGGCCTACGCGCTCGAAGGCATGAAGTACAAGAGCCCCATCGGCGATGTCGAGATGCGCAAGACCGACCACCAGCTGCAGGCGCCGCTCTTCCTGGGCATCTGGGGCAAGCAAGGCACCAAGGGCATCAAGTACGACGCCGAGAACACGGGCTACGGCTTCCGCTCCGAGCAGGTGTGGGACGCCTACATCAGCGCGCAGCCCACCTCGTGCCAGATGAAGCGGCCGGGCGGCTGAGACCGCCGTCAATTCAATCGTTGGAAGCTTAAAACATGCAACAAGTCGGAAGCATGATGGACCGGCCCCTGCTGGTTTCCGCCATCCTCGAGCACGGTGCCGCGCAGTTCGGCGAGCAGCTCATCGTGTCGAGGCAGACCGATGGCACGCTGCACCGCTATCGCTTTGCGGACATGGCCGCTCGCGCGCGGCAGCTGGCCCATGCGCTGCAGGCGCTGGGCTTGCGCCAGGGCAGCAGCGTGGGCTCGATCGCCTGGAACAACCAGCGCCACCTCGAGGCCTACTACGCGGTGTCGGGCAGCGGCATGGTGATGCACACCTGCAACCCGCGCCTGCACCCCGAGCAGCTGGCCTACATCGTCAACCATGCCGACGACGAAGTGGTGCTGTTCGACACCACCTTCGCACCGCTGGTGAATGCGATTGCGCCGCACTGCCCCAAGGTGCGGCATTGGGTGGCGATGTGCGACGCGGCAGCGCTGCCCGCCATCGCAGCGGTGGACAGCGTGCAGGACTACGAGACCTTGATCGCGGCCCATGGCACCCGCTTTGACTGGCCCGAGCTGGACGAGAAGTCCGGCGCCGCGCTGTGCTACACCTCGGGCACCACAGGCAACCCCAAGGGCGTGCTGTATTCGCAGCGCGCGCTGGTGCTGAGCGCCATGTCGGCCTGCATGCCCAACCTGCTGCACCTGTCGGCCCAGGAGGCAGTGTTGCCGGTGGTGCCGATGTTCCACATCAACGCCTGGTGCCTGCCCTACGCGGCCCTGATCGCCGGCGCCAAGCTGGTGCTGCCCGGGCCGAAGCTCGACGCGGCCAGCCTGCATGAGCTGATGGAGACCGAAGCCGTCACCGTGAGTGCCGGGGTGCCAACGATCTGGATGAGCCTCATCCAGCACATGGAGCAGCACCAGCTGCGCTTCACCACCATGCGCCGCACGGGCGTGGGCGGCTCGGCCATGCCCAAGGCGCTGATCGCCAAGTTCAATGACGAGTTCGGCGTGGACGTGCGCCACGGCTGGGGCATGACCGAGACCACCGCCATCGCCACCTTGAGCCAGCTTGGCGCTGCCGAGGTCAACGGGCCGGCCGAGGCGCGCCACGCGCTCGTCAGCCGCCAGGGCAAATCGGTGTTTGGCATCGAGCTCAAGGTGGTGGACGATGCCGGGCACACGCTGCCGCGCGACGGTGTCTCGCAAGGCGAGCTGATGGTGCGCGGCCAGTGGATCATCGACCGATACCACAAGGCCGAGCGCTCGGCCCTGGTGGACGGCTGGTTCCCCACCGGCGACATCGCCACCATCGACGCGCAAGGCGTGATGCAGATCCGCGACCGCACCAAGGACGTGATCAAGTCAGGCGGCGAGTGGATCAGCTCGATCGACCTGGAGAACGCCGCCGCCGCGCACCCGGCCGTGGCCATGGCCGCGGTCATCGGCGTCAAGCACCCCAAGTGGGACGAGCGCCCGCTGCTGCTCATCGTGCGCAAGCCGGGCCAGGCGGTGGACAAGCCCGAGATCCTGCAGTTTCTGGCCGACCGGGTGGCCAAGTGGTGGCTGCCCGAGGACGTGCAGTTCATCGACAGCCTGCCCGTGGGCGGCACGGGCAAGGTGCAGAAGAACGAACTGCGCCAGCGCTATGGCCATGTGTTCGGTGGCGGCTGAGCCGGGCGGGACAGCGTAGAGTCGGGCCCAATGACCACCCCGACGCCGCGCAAGCCCTTCTCGATGATTCGGGAGTTCCAGCTGGCGGA